>Ga0308157_10000938_pt1 | contig 73050 bp, 67 predicted proteins | sample PhyBR1_FD_201035 | JGI IMG/M metagenome (GOLD analysis project Ga0308157, IMG submission 201035) | Phyllosphere microbial communities from UC Gill Tract Community Farm, Albany, California, United States - DLSLB.R1 | ecosystem: Host-associated > Plants > Phyllosphere > Unclassified | place: USA...
TTCATATAGCAAACTATCTATCTTTGTTGAATCGGCAATAAATTTATATGAATAAATAAATCGATGGGTTTGAGAATAACAAACAAAAGGTAACAGGAATAAGACGAGATAAGTAAATTTCTTCATTGAGTAGTATTTGATTTACATTTATTAAAAACCATTAACCCCCAAAAAGCTATGGGTTAATCTTGTAAAAGTCTATAATTTCTTAAAAATTACAATTTACCTGTATTATTGTCTGGTGATGGAGGGTTGTGAACATTAACACTAGGTGTTGAAGATAAATCTTTTAAATCATTCTGCAAACTTCTTGTTCCATCATCACAGGAAGTTTCCAATCCGCCAGAAATACTTGACAATAAATTCTCAGAAACAACTGCTCTTTTTCATCAAAATATTTCTTTCTGCTTATTTTTAGAGCTTGTGATAATTTTAGAAAATAAATTGCTAGAAACTAAAAGTATTTAGAATCATTTCAGCGATATTCTTTAGAAAACTGTGTTGACGAAAACAATCCAAAGTTGTATGAAGATACAACAGCCGGAGAGTTTCTACATGAAAGATTAATTGAATTAGGATTAATCAAGAAATAATTTTGAAACCGAACTTTTTAGTTCGGTTTTTGTTTAAATCTGATATCCTAATAACTTCCTGATTTGATAGAAGAACCTTTCAATCAGTCTTAAATCTTGAGTTACAATTTCTGCATTGCCTCTCAGCTCTTTATCAAACTTCAAGGTTTTATTGTAAGAAGTTTTCAAACCATTTGGAAGAACTACATCTACATAATAATTTCCTTTATCATCGGGAATCGAGGAGATGTTTTGTACTTTTCCTTCAATAATCCCGTATTCCTGAAAACGATAATTATCCAGTTTAATTAAAACCTTTTCTCTTGGAATAATTTTACCTGAATTTGCTGTTGGTACAGACATTCTTCCCACCAGCTGCTCTATATGATTTGGCAAAATTGAGATGATTGGATCACCAGCTTTTACGAATTGATTTTCACCGTAAAACTGCTGAAAACTCGCTATTCCATCAGTTGAAGAAATGATTAGGTAAGTCTGTTCCCATTGTTTAAGAGATTTTCTTAATTGCTCAAATAACTGAATCGTCTGGGATGAATACGTGATTTTATCTTTTTCGGTGTTGATAGCTGCTCCACTTTTTGTTTTATTGAGATTCGAAATACTTTCCTGCGTCTGAGATAAAGAAATACTTATGTTTTCTAAATTCTGTTGAGCCTGAAGGTATTTTAGTTTTTCACCTTCCAGCTCTACAGCTGCAATAACACCTTGATTGAACAATTCTTGTGATCGCTTGTAATTCTTTAGAGTAAGTTCAGTTTTTGCCGCTTCAAGATTTCTTTGTTGTCTTAAATTAATAATTCTGCCTCGTGATTCCGAAATACTTTGATTTGCAGCAAGGTTTTCAGGTGCATAAGGCTGCAATCTTGTAAATAAATTTGCATCCTGAAAAGCTTTCGCAAAACTGTTGTAATCACCCTGAAGTTCACCCAATTTAAAATGAGAAACATCATTTACAGGAAACGACAGTAATTGGTCTGAAGCAATAGAATCTATGAGTTTTTTGAGCTCTAAAACATCTTTATAATTTGCGGTTGACTGCAAAACAACCATTATATCACCATTTTTTACTTTCTGATGATCTTTAATGAATATTTTTTCAATCTTTGAATTACTCCTTGCTTCAATCTTTTCGGGTGGATTCTGAGAAGTCACAATAATCTGAGCAGGAATGAATTCTGGATATTTGATAATCCAAGAAAATATAGTTAATACAATTAAAAACCCAAATAAAATAGTATTTCCCCACAAAAAAATAGATTTTGGCGGGTGTGAAAGAACATCTCTAACCTCTTCACTGTAAATTTTTAAATCGTCTTGTTCATTCATTTTAATTTCCTAATTCTAATTGATTTTTTACCAATTCGTAATATTTCCCTTTTTGAGCTGTTAATTCGGCGTGATTTCCTTGCTCAACTATACTTCCATTTTCAAGAACAATAATATTATCAGCATTTTTAACAGTGCTTAAACGATGTGCTACTATTATAGATGTTTTTCCCTGAATAAAGCTATTCAGTTTTTCCATTATATTTTTTTCGTTGTTCGCATCTAAAGAGCTGGTTGCTTCATCAAAGAAGACATAAGACGGGTTTTTGTAAACGGCCCGTGCAATCATTAATCTTTGTTCTTGTCCACCACTTAGTCGAATACCAGAAGTTCCTAATTCTGTATTAAGTTTGTTTGGTAGCCTTTCTACAAATTCATCCATATTAGAAATATAAGAAGCCATTTTTAATTTTTCTCTATCAATAGCTTCACTTTGTTCAGATTCAGAGATATTTCCTGCAATAGTATCGTTAAAAATAAAAGTTTCTTGAAGAACAGCTCCACAATTTAATCTCCAAAAATCATTATTGATACTTTCTAAATCGGTAGTTCCAATATAAATATTTCCTTCTGTCGGTTCATAAAATTTGAGTAACAGTTTGATTAAAGTTGTTTTTCCACTTCCACTTGCTCCTACTATTGCGGTTATTTTCCCCTCAGGAATTTCCAAAGACAAATTCTCTATAACTAAAGGGGAAGATTTACTTCCGTATCTGAAATTCAGATTTTTAACATAAATAGTTTTCTGATTCGGAAGCTCTTTAAACTTTTCCGTTTTTTGATTATCTTCATCTTCAATGGAATGAACTTGGGATAATCTTTCCAAACTTATTTTTGCATCCTGCCATAATTGAATGAAACCAATAAAACTACCCAAAGGAGCATTCAACTGTCCTACAATGTATTGAATAGAAAGCATCATACCCAAGGTAATATCTCCAGTAACAACAGCAGTTGCAGATAAAAACGTGATGATTATATTTTTTAGTTCATTGATAAAATTAGAACCAATACTTTGATATTGGGCTAATTTTAGTCCGCTCATTGACGTTTTAAAAAGACTTATTTGAATCTGTTCCCATTTCCAACGATTTTTCCTTTGAGAATTATTTACCTTTATTTCTTTTACACCATTTATAATTTGGACTAAAGAAGTTTGACTTTGAGACATCTGATCAAAATTTTTAAAATCAATCTCTGCTCTCTTTTTCAAAAAGAAAAATGTCCAACCTACATAAAAGATTGCACCTACAATAAAAACTAAAAATATTTTTAGGTTATAAAAACTCAATACGACACCAAATACTACAAATAACACAATAGAATATAACATACCAAACGAGGATGAAGATATAAAATTTTGTATTCTGGTATGATCTGTAATTCTCTGCAAATGTTCTCCAGTATTTCTTGTATCAAAGAAATTAACAGGGAGTTTAAGCATCTTAAATAAAAAATCGGAAACCATTTTTATGTGGAAACGACCATTAATATGGAGCATTAACCATTCCCTGAAAATATTGACCAAAGTTTGAGTAACAAACAACACAAGTTGAGCAATAAGTACAAGATAAATGAACGGAATATCATGATTGTTTACTCCAATATCTACAACGGATTGTACAAAAAAAGGAAGCGAAAACTGTATAGCAACTCCAACAATTAATCCTAATAAAAGTTGATATATAATTCTTTTGTAAGGCATTAAATACGGAATCAAAAATGTAAATCCTTTACTTTTGTTTTTATCTTCTTCTTGTGAATTAAAATTTGCATTAGGCTCAAGTAACAATATAAATCCTGTATTATCGGAAGTATTTGTCCAAGCTTCTAAAAATTCTTGATGTGAATATTCTAATAATCCTTGCGCAGGATCAGCCACATGGATTTTGGTTTTGGATGTTCTGTAAACCACCACAAAATGCTTTTGTCTCCAAGGAACGATAAACGGAGTAGGTGCTTCACTAACCAAACTTTCCAAAGAAATACGCATTCCTAGAGTTCGCATTTCAATAGATTCCGCTGCGTCAGCTATCCCAGCCATATTTACTCCTGTTCGAGTAATTCCTGCTTTGTCACGTAAAGATTCTCTTGAAAATGTTTTCCCATAAAATTTGGCAATCATTCGTAAACAAGTAGGGCCACAATCACGATAATCCAACTGCCTAAAAAAAGGAAATTTCTGTTTCTTCATTCTGTCTTTCTATCTGGCAGTCCTATTTTGGAAGAACGGATTTTGCGATTTCGTTTAATTGCTTTTTGTCTAAATAGAATTTGTTATAAAATACAGCCTCAATATTTTCAAGTGCATTTAAATCTTCTAACGGATTTTGTGATAACAAGATAAAATCTGCATTCTTCCCTGTTTCGATAGTTCCGTAATTTTCATTAAAGAGCAAAGCAAAATTTGTCGTAGCACTTTTTAAAATTTCAAAATTTGAAAGATTAGCTTTTTTATACAAATTCATTTCTTCTAACATGCCAAAACCAGAAACAATAAATTTAGAACTGCTATCCGGACTTAGAAGCAATTTTACTCCCACATCATTTAACTGTTTGGTAGCCTTTAAACGCTCCTGCATTTCAATTGAATATTTATTTTTTTCTTGTTCAAAAGCTTCTTTTCCCAGTTTTTCCCTGTAGTTTTTGGATTTTTCTGCCCAATCCGTTTTTATTTCCGTCGGAATATACTCCATCCCTCTTTTATTGAGCATTTCATCAACTGCGTACTGACCATAACCAACTGCATACCATTGCATTGTGGGGCAAACAAAAATATTGTTCTGTTTGATTTTTTTGACTCTATTTTCGAAGTTTTCCGGTTCCCCGATAAGTCCTCCAAGATGTTCAAAAGAATTATAATTTGTACTGAAAACCATTTCATCAGAAAAACCTACCCCGTCTGAATTTTCAGGATAATGACCCGCAATTTTCACATCGTATTTTTTGCAAAGGCTATCTAACTGCTTTAATAAAGATTGGTTTTTGATACTTAATATTTTGATAAAATCAAATCCGTAATCTATTGAGGCTTTTACATAGTTTTCCAAATCCGCAAAGGAAAATTCATGACTTCGGAGAATAGGCGAAGGTGATAAATATAACCGTGGATAATAATCTTTTTCATAAGTATATTTAGTCCTACGATTCACATCATTCCAATTGCCTCTCATGGAGCGTATTTTGGTAATTCCGTTGATTAGATTCAGCTTCATTACTTTTTCCAATTCTTCATCCTTTTCCGGCAAATGTACATGAGCATCTGCTAATGAAGGCATTAAATATTTTCCTTTTGCATTGATCGTGTTGTTGGATTTATATTTGGTATTATCCGATATTTCAATTATTTTCCCATTTCTCACAACAATGGTTTTCTTTTGTAAAACTTTGTTATCTTTCATTGTAACGATGTTTACGTTTTTGAAAATGTAATCAGCTTCAATGGCTTGAGCAAATAATAATGTTTTTACAGCGAAAAGTAAGAGAAAAATAAATAGTTTCTGCATTCGTTTTTTTTTTAAAAGTTATAAAATCCTTGTTTGTCTTTTATTATAAAATCTTCATATGAATTAAGGAGATAAAAATCTTCATATCTGAAATCTAAATCTCGGTTACTTAAGTCAAATTCGCCTTTTAATAGAATATATTTATTGATTATACTTTCGCATTTTTTGTCCAAATCCAAATAAAAAGCTTTTCCTATTTCGGTATATACCTCATCAAGGTTAAGCAATTCTAACCCTGTGTGAAATCTAGGAAATTGATCAGCTAATCTTCCTAAAAGTTCGTGTTTGTCTTTTCCTTCCAATGCATTTTTCTGCAACAAAATATCATAACATTCCAAACGTTTGTAAACAGTATAAACTCCATGAAAGGCACCGTAAACATCTCTGTAATCCCATTCTTGCCCTGTTAAATCTCGCATTATGGTAATAGGGGCATCAATTTTGAAAAAATCTTTTTTGTCAAAAGTGATATGGTATAAAATATTGTGCGCTCCCTGATGTATCAACTCTTCTACAAAATACATCAAAGTTGCATAAGGGGTTGCGTAAAAATATAACATTCCCAAAGTTTCTATACTTGTAAAGTTCAGAATTTTCGGATTGTTGTGTATAAATATTTTTTTGTTGGCACACTGAAATTCTTTGAAATAATCAGGAATATGTTCTTTCAGTAATTTCAAAGCCTTTTCTAAAGTAGCAATGTGGTTTTCCCAAACGGATACGTATTCTGGATTAGGGTTAGTTACATGTCCTTTATAATATTCAAACAGATATCTTTGTAGTAAAGGATGGTGTTCTTTTGCTATCTCTAAACCCTCAATTTCTAAAATTGGTTCGGTTTTTTCTTGATTTTGGTTGTAATACCCAACATTTGGTACATAAGCAATATTATTTTTGTTATACGAATGTTCGATTTCCAAAGGCTCTTTTTCTGTAAAATACCCTTGCATGATTTCCTCCAACACCTCTTTTGGAAAAGCACTATGTTTTTTGTTGTTAAAATAAGCAAACAACAAAGGCTCTGAAAATGTTTTATCATCTTCAAAGTTGAGTTTTTCCAACAAAGTGGGATTTTCTTTATATAAAAGAATTTGTATATTTTCTGTTATTCCTGTATTAATCATTTTTCTTCAAAAAAACATTTAGATAGGTGTCTATTTCAATATATAGCTCTCCTCGTTTCACTTTAAGCTTTAATTTTTGGTTGGGTTTCAGTTGTTGGTCGAACTTATCAATATTTAACTTTTTGACGGAAATGTTATTCACTTCTATAAATTCGTCTCTATTTCTTAATCCTTTCTTGTAAACATCACTTTCTTCATATATTCCGCCAACGCGCCAACTCTTATCTTTATCATTTGTTTCTATTAAAATAAAAGGTTTATATAATTCTTCAGAAGTGTTATTAAAATTTTTATTAGGTCTTATCCAAATTTTATATCGAGCTGGATGATAGATGATATCAAAATTATCTAACATATCGTTGCCAATAATACCGATGTACTTTTCGTTTTTTGAAAGTGGACCTATTCTATCATCACTTACATCTATCTGTTGGTCAGTGAGTTTGAATTTGTCAATTTTTACATTAGCAACAAATAGCGAATGCCCAGTATCTAATCCTCCTAATTCATTTTTTCTATATGTTGCTTTTTTACCATTTAGAATGTACTTATTGCTCTCAAACTCGCTAGTTAAAGCCGTTTCCTTAGAGCCGGTATCAACTAAGAATTCTCCTCGTATAGTTGTTCCGTGAGATAGCATGAACTCCATGGGAATATACATAAAATTACCATCAAATTTTATTGCAACTTCTTGATAACTATTGTTTACTTGAGGGTTAAAAATTATTTTTTGAGATATGTAATCAATTTTAAATGGCATATTTCCAAAATTAGCAAACCCCACAATTCCATCTATATTCTTACCCAAAAAGGGTTTTAAATTATGAATCAAATTAAACTTTGAAGAAAAAGTATTGTTGTTAGCAGAAATTTTAATCGTATCCAAAACTTTAATCATATTCCGTCGATTATCTCCAACTCCAGTAATTTCTTGTTTAGAATAATAATTAAAGGACATTTGCTGATTTTTATAAAAAGTACTATCTATAATCATCCAAGGAGATCCTGTGTCAAAATAGAAATTCCCCTCGCCATATTGACTAACTTTCAAATTAATATTAATATGTCTTCCTGTATTTTTGAAATTAATAAATCGTTCGTTTTGATTATAAATATTCTTTGAACACGATAACAAAAACGAAGAAAAAATTATTAAAGCAAGTTGTTTAGCCATCTATAAATCTATTAAAAACAATTAACCCACAAAAACTATGGGTTAATCTTGTAAAAGTCTTTAATTTCTTAAAATTACAATTTGATCACAACAGTACCTGTTTGATTTCCTGGAGCTGAAGGCATTGGACCAATATCAATTGTAGGAGGAAGTGGTGTGCCTGGAGGTAATTTAGGACCATCATGGCATGCGTTCTCTAATCCACCAGAAATAGTAGCTAATAATTCTTCAGAAACTACTGCTTCAGCTCTCTGCTGAAGAGCATCTAAATTTAATTTTTTCATTTTAATAAAAATTTTTATTTGTGTCACTATTGACAACTCAAAAATAAATAACATCATTCACCACAACAAGTAGAAATTATTGCTATTTAAAGCCTATAATTTTTGAAATGCGGAAATTATTATTGTTTTCGTTACAGAAAACATAGCCATTAGAATTAATAAAGAAAACTTATAGCCATTCACACAGTAAAAACAATTCCTAGACCGACACTGCGACATATCTCTGAATAAGCAAACCCAATATCAAAAAAGTGAATCCCGTAAAATTATAATTTCAAATGAAGAATGGAAAAGAATTGCACAGCTTTTAGAGATTAAGGCCGAACAGATCGTCGATAACAATTCTTCACAAATCAATGAGAAAATCATAAAAGAAGGACTTTTAATTCTTAAATAAAAGAGAAAATTATTATTAGGCTAATTCTTAAAAACAACCTCTATTGATGGTCTCTCATTCCTGTATAAACATCCGTTGAAAGCTTGAGAAATTCTTTTTCATCAAAATATTTCTTTCTGCCTATTTTTAGAACTTGTGATAATTTTAGAAAATAAATTGCTAGAAACTAAAAGTCTTTTGAATCATTTCAGCGATATTCTTTAAAAAAAACTGTGTTGACGAAAACAATCCAAAGTTGTATGAAGATACAACAGCCGGAGAGTTCTTGCATAAAAGATTAATTGAATTGGGATTAATCAAGAAATAAATCTAATCTATAAATTCTAATATATAATTAAGAAAGACCTCTATCCGTAGAGGTTTTTTTGCTCTAAACAGTTGGATGCGATAAAAATACATCGTACAGAAAGTCTATACGATCCTATTAAACTTTTCGTAGATCTGCATAATATCTAAACTGATATTTTAAACTCTCTGTAAACTTACAGAATGCTTAAACCAGCATTTTAAACTTAGTGAATACTGATTTAGCTTAAAATCTGAGACTTTAACCTGTCGGTATACAGAAGCTTTTTTTATTCCCACAACTTTACGTATTTTTGAGAAAATCCTTCATAATGAATTTTAAACCAATATTATTAACAGCCGGAGTATTGTTCTCGGCTACAGTTTATTCTCAAAAAATGAATTATCCTAAAGCGATCAAGGGAAATCAAACAGATACTTATTTTGGAACAGGCGTTGCAGATCCGTACAGAGATTTAGAAAATGATTCAGCCCCTACCAAAAAATGGGTAGATGAAGAGGTTGCTTACAGCCAAAATTATTTATCGAAAATTCCTTTCAGAGATCAGATTAAAAAGCAATTGACAGATATTTGGAATTACGAAAAGATTGGTGCACCTTTCAAAGAAGGAGATTTTACATATTATTATAAAAATGACGGTTTGCAGGCGCAATCTGTACTCTATAGAACCAACAATAAAACAAAAACAACAGAAGTTTTCTTAGATCCGAATAAATTTTCAGATAAAGGAACAACTTCACTATCCAGTTTATCTTTCAACAAAAAAGGAAATTTAGCAGCATACTCAATTTCAGAAGGAGGAAGCGATTGGAATAAAATCATCATCATTGATGCCATTACCAAAAAACCAATCGATGAAACTTTGGTTGATGTAAAGTTCAGCGGAATTTCTTGGCAGGGTGATGAAGGTTTCTATTATTCAAGCTACGACAAGCCGAAAGAAGGAACGGTACTTTCCGGAATGACCGATAAGCACAAAGTGTACTTTCATAAATTAGGAACAAAACAATCTGCCGATCAACTGATTTTTGGTGGAGATAAAACTCCAAGACGATATTTGGGAGCTGGAGTTTCTGAAGATCAGAGATATTTGATTATTTCAGCGGCTAATGCAACCAACGGAAACGAGTTGTACGTTAAAGATTTAAAGAAAGGAGGCGATTTCGTTCAAGTCAACAAAGGTTTTGATATCAATGTAAATATTGTTGATACAGAAGGTGACAATCTTTTTATTTTTACCGACAAAGATGCGCCAAATATGCGTTTGGTGAAAACTACCATCCAAAATCCATCTCCTGAAACATGGCAAGATGTTATTCCAGAAACAGAAAATGTGTTGGGAATTTCCGGCGGCGGAGGTTATTTCTTCGCTACTTATATGGTTGATGCGATTGATAAAGTAAAACAGTTTGACAAAACAGGAAAGCTAATCAGAGAAATTTCTCTTCCTGGGAAAGGTAATGTCGGTGGTTTTGGAGGTAAAGAAACAGAGAAAGAAATGTATTATTCTTTCAGCAATTACATTACTCCGGGAACAACGTACAAATTCAATGCAGATACCGGAAAATCTGAAGTTTACCAAAAACCGAAAGTGAAATTTAACCCTGAAGATTATGTTTCAGAACAGGTATTTTATACTTCAAAAGACGGAACCAAAGTTCCGATGATGATCAATTATAAAAAGGGGATCAAACTGAATGGTAAAAACCCTACAATTCTTTATTCTTACGGTGGCTTCAACATCAGTTTACAACCATCTTTCTCCGTAGTTAATGCAATCTGGATGGAAAATGGCGGAATTTACGCTGTTCCAAACATTCGTGGCGGAGGTGAATACGGTAAAAAATGGCACGATGCAGGAACAAAAATGCAGAAGAAAAATGTATTTGAAGATTTCATCGCAGCTGGAGAATATTTGCAAAGTAAAGGGTATACATCAAAAGAATATATGGCGCTTTCAGGAAGATCAAACGGAGGTTTGCTAGTTGGAGCAACAATGACAATGCGTCCTGATTTGGCTAAAGTTGCCTTCCCGGGAGTGGGTGTTTTAGATATGTTGAGATACAACAAATTTACGGCTGGAGCAGGTTGGTCTTACGATTACGGAACTGCTGAAGACAACAAAGAAATGTTTGATTATTTAAAATCATATTCACCGGTTCATAATGTAAAAGCAGGAACTTGTTATCCGTCAACAATGATTATTACAAGTGATCATGACGATAGAGTAGTTCCGGCACACTCATTCAAATTTGGTGCAGAATTACAGGAAAAACAAAAATGTGCAAATCCTATTTTGCTAAGAATTGAGAAAAATGCAGGTCATGGTGCCGGAAGAGCAACAGATCAGGTAATTAGTGAAAACGCTGACTTGATTTCTTTCGCTTTATATGAAATGGGCATTAAAAAGCTAAATAAATAATCAAAACTTATTTAGGTTTAAATGAAAGCGAGATTGTAATATTACAGTCTCGCTTTTGTATTTTATATTATTAAGAAGTCCTGAAAGGACGATTTAACGAAGAATAGGATGAAGTCCTATTAAATTAAACAAGTTGATAAAGTCTAAAGAGCTATACGTTAAAAGATTCTTTATTTTAAGCATTTAATGTTACTTTTCCTTCCTAAAAATCAATCGCAAAACATTCTCTTAAAAATGCTTATTTTTAAAATCTTAAATCTGAAGAAATGAGAAGGGAAATAAAGAATAAAATTCCTCAATTTAATATATCTGAAAATCAGCAGGAAATCTATCAATTTGAAAAGGATGGGCTTGAGCTGAAATCAAAATACACTGCGGAAGATGTAAAAAATAAAGATATCGCTGATGCTTCTCCGGGAATTGCACCTTTTCTAAGAGGTCCTTATTCTACGATGTATGTGCAAAAGCCTTGGACGGTTCGTCAATATGCAGGATTTTCTACAGCTGAAGAATCTAATGCGTTTTACAGAAGAAATTTAGCAGCCGGACAAAAAGGTCTTTCCGTTGCCTTCGATTTGGCGACACACAGAGGTTACGATTCCGATCATGCACGAGTTGTTGGAGATGTTGGTAAAGCTGGTGTTGCGATTGATTCTGTTGAGGACATGAAAATTTTATTCAACGAAATTCCTTTAGATGAAATATCGGTTTCCATGACGATGAATGGGGCGGTTTTGCCGATTCTTTCGTTCTATATTGTAGCGGCAGAAGAGCAGGGTGTTTCTCAGGGTAAGCTTTCAGGAACCATTCAGAATGATATTTTGAAAGAATTTATGGTGCGTAATACGTACATTTATCCACCGACTCCTTCCATGAAAATTATTGCTGATATTTTTGAATATACTTCAAGAAATATTCCGAAATTCAACTCGATTTCAATTTCCGGATATCACATGCAGGAAGCCGGTGCAACCCCGGTTTTGGAAATGGCTTATACTTTAGCTGATGGATTGGAATATGTAAGAACCGGAATTAAAGCAGGGATGAATGTCGATGATTTTGCCCCAAGATTATCTTTTTTCTGGGCAATCGGGATGAATCATTTCATGGAAATTGCTAAAATGCGTGCCGCGAGATATATTTGGGCAACGCTTTTAAAACAATTCGACCCTCAAAATCCTAAATCTTTAGCTTTAAGAACGCATTCACAAACTTCAGGTTGGTCTTTAACAGAGCAAGAACCATTTAATAATATTACGAGAACAGCGATTGAAGCTTTGTCTTCAGCTTTAGGCGGAACTCAGTCTCTTCATACAAACGCTTTGGATGAAGCAATTGCTTTACCGACTGATTATTCGGCAAAAATTGCAAGAAATACACAGATTATTCTTCAGCAGGAAAGCGGAATCTGCGATGTAGTAGATCCAATGGGCGGAAGTAATCTGGTTGAAAGTCTTACGCAGCAAATGATCGAAGAAGCGATGAAATTCATCGATGAGGTAGAAAAAGAAGGCGGAATGACGAAAGCCATCGAAGCCGGAATTCCAAAAATGAGAATTGAAGAAGCTGCCGCAAAAAAACAAGCTAAAATTGACAGCAGTGAAGAATTTATCATTGGTGTCAATTCATTTAAATCCAGCTTAAAGCAAACACCAATCGATATTTTAGATATTGATAATACTGAAGTTCGTAGAAAGCAGATTGAAAGATTAGATTCAATTAAATCAAACAGAAACAGCGAAGCTGTTGAGCAGATTTTAAATGAAATCCGAGAATCTGCAAAAACAGGAAACGGAAATCTTTTGGCATTATGCATCGAAGCGGCAAGAAGGAGAGTAACTTTAGGCGAGATGAGCGACGCAATGGAAGAAAGTTTCGGACGTTACAAAGCCAATATCAGAACGATACAAGGAGTTTACGCTATGAATGCAGGTAAAAATGAATACTTTGGAAAAGCACTTGACCTTACCCAAAAATTTGAAGAAGCAGAAGGTCGTCGTCCAAGAATTATGGTGGCAAAAATGGGGCAGGATGGTCATGACCGTGGTGCAAAAGTGGTAGCAACTGCCTTTGCAGACATGGGATTTGATGTCGATGTTGCGCCGTTATTCCAGACTCCGGAAGAGGTTGCAAAGCAGGCGGTTGAGAATGATATTCATATTTTAGGTGTTTCAAGTTTGGCGGCTGGTCATAAGACTTTGGTTCCGCAGGTTGTTGAAGAGTTAAAGAAATTGGGTGCAGAAGATATTACAATTGTTGTGGGAGGAGTAATTCCGCAACAGGATTACGAATTTTTGTATGCAAACGGAGCTGATTTCATTTTCGGTCCTGGAACCAATTTGCCAAAATGCGCAGTTGATATCTTGAATAAATTTTTAGCGTAATCAAGTGAATATTTTAATTGAGAAATCTGATGTTACGTGGCTGGTTCAGTCTCATAAAGGATTTTCTCCATTTAATTATGATATTTGTGTAGATTGGGCGATAGATCTACTGCAGAAAGAAATTGTGACGGATAACATTCAAATGCTTTCTGCATTTTCTAAACCTACAGATGCTTGGGAAATTAAACCTTTTGTAAGTAAAGTTTTAAAAGAATTTAATCTTGAAGAATTTGAAGGGGAAAAAGCAGTTCAAAGTCGATCTTATTACTATATACAGAAGATTGTTAATGGTGAGAACAATGTGCTTTCTTGCCTCGAAAAATTAACCAGAATTTGTGTAGAATCAGAGTATGAAAAAAATGTTTATCCGTTTTACTTATTATATTATTCATGGGGAGATTTAGAAGATTTTAAGATGAGTTTCCACTATCAAAATGTCACTTTTAGCAATTTTAACGAGACGGTTTTAAAAGAGGCAAAAATTTGGATTGCAAATTTCGAAAATCTAAAATAAATTTCCCAGAAATGTAATTTAACATTTCATTAGACTTCAAATTGCACAGCTTTTGTACTGTAAGACATAACCAAAAATAAAATGTTATGGCTTATACAGTAGTTTCAGTATTTCCGGAAAATGTGAATACCGAGGAAATAAAATCAGAATTAAAAAATAACGGATTTCTTGATGCAGACATTATTGTTTCGAAATCAAGGTTTGATCAGGAGTCTTTAAATAATGAATACGAAGATGATGAAAAAACAAAAAGTTTTTGGAATCATGTTTTTGTGAACGATAACGAGATTTTAGCGGCTTACAGCAAAGAAAGTGTAGGGAAAATCAACTTGGTAGTTTATGCTTCCAATCTTACAGATGCCCAAAACGCAAAAAAAGTTCTCGATCAATATGGAGCGTTAAAAATTTACAACAAGCCTTCTGTTAATCAGAATGAGTCAGAAACTGCAGGTTTGCCGGAAGATGTTTACAACGGAATTATTGCAAAAGCAAAGCACGATGTATATTTCCTAGATAAAGAAAGAGTGTATTCCCCAAACAGCAACGGAATGGGCGATACAATGGATAGTTTAGGATCTAAAGATTAAGTTTAAGAAAAAATAAAGAATGCCTGGATAAGAAATTATTCAGGTTTTTTTGTGAAAAAAATTTGTTTTTCAGAAAATTGTATATCTTTGCATCTGAAAATCAAGTTTAACCATTAAAAAAACAACGAAGCAATGTTCAAATACAATCAACATTCATCAGTAGGATTGCCTTTTGCAAAGGCGAGGCTTCGTGGTTTGGTACATTCATAGAACAACAGTATATTGAAATATCAAAACCCGAAGTCGTAAGATTTCGGGTTTTTTATTGCGCAATATTTCAAACTCAAAACGTTTCCCCGAAATCATTTTTTTTAGGAGCTTAATCCCGCTGTCCACTGTATCTTTTTTGCCAACGCTTTTTCAAGCCAACGCAAAAAAGGATGCCGTTTCCATCGGGGCTAATAAACTCCTGTCAATCAAACCTCATAGGTTTCAAAAACCTATGAGGTTTGAATAACATTGTCATTCTCACGAAGGAAGAATCTCTTTCAAAAATATGACAAAAACAAGATCAACTAAAATTTTAGTTGGTGAAATGTCAGATGCAAAAATGTCTCTCATCTAGCGTCTGATATCTAAACATTTTATTAAAAAAACAATGGGAAATTTAAAACTTAAAGGAAAAGATATATTAAAATTAGGCTATCCAAATAATCAAAGCGTAAACATCGCTTTGGAAGTCATGAAAAGAAATTTTGCAACGAAAAATATTCATCATGTAAAATCTCTTTTAAAGGAAATTCTGGTCAATCCGAAAAATTTTGAGAAAGATTTAACCTTCGGACAAATCGCAGAAGCCTTACTTTCATCAAAGAAAACAGAAAAAAGAATGTTGAATACGAACCGAACTTCTTTTCATGTTTTCGGAAATAATATTTCGGATGAAGCAAAGAATCAATTGTATACCGCATTGAAATTGCCAATTGCAACGCAGGGAGCTTTAATGCCTGATGCACACAGTGGTTACGGACTTCCGATTGGTGGAGTTCTCGCCGTAGAAAATGCTGTAATTCCTTACGGAGTCGGCATGGATATCGGCTGTAGAATGTCGCTCAGTATTTTGGATACGCCGATTTCATATCTTGACGGCGCAAGAGATAAATATGAAAAAGCGCTTGCCGAGCACACCAAATTCGGGATGTATGAAACGCATAAATCTCACGTCGATCACGAAATTTTCGACAGAGACACATTCGACTTAATTCCGATTTTGAGACGATTAAAAGGAAAAGCCATCAAACAAATGGGAAGTTCAGGTGGCGGAAATCACTTTGTAGAATTCGGCGAAGTTGAAATTACGGAAGAATACGAACAGATCAACCTTCCAAAAGGAAAATACCTCGGAATTCTTTCACACAGCGGTTCGCGTGGTTTGGGAGCAGAAATCGCTCAGTATTATTCGAGAGTTGCAACAGAGCAATGTCCTTTGCCAAAAGAAGCCCAAAACTTCGCCTGGCTAGATTTGAACACGCATCTCGGTTTAGAATACTGGACAGCGATGAATCTTGCAGGAGATTACGCTTCGGCTTGTCACGACGACATTCACCGAAGATTGGTAAAAGCTGTCGGCGGAAGAGTGAAAGCCAGAATCGAAAACCATCACAATTTCGCCTGGAAAGAAATCCATAACGGAAAAGAAGTGATTGTTCACCGCAAAGGTGCAACTCCGGCAAATGAAAATGAATTGGGAATGATTCCCGGATCGATGACCGCAAAAGGTTTTATTGTTCGCGGAAAAGGAAATCCGGATTCATTGAACTCAGCTTCACACGGAGCAGGACGAGCTTTTTCAAGAGGAGAATGCAGAAATCTTTTCACTCAAAATGACATTAAGAAAGAATTGAAACTCAAAAATGTCACTTTGATGGGCGGAAATGCCGAAGAAGCACCAATGGCGTACAAAGACATCAACGAAGTCATGAATGCGCAAAGCGAATTGGTAGATATTCTTGGAACTTTCCAGCCTAGAATTGTGAGGATGGATAAGTAAATTGGTTGATGGTTATAGTTGTCGGTTGTTGGCAACGAGCCTGCCAAAAATAATTAATAAACTGAGTTTGATAGTTAAAATAGTTTTAAAACATCAATAGGAATGGGCTTTAGCCCATTTTACTGAGGATGATGAAGAGTTGGCTTTAGCCAAAATATATAACAAGTTTCGGCTAAAGCCTTTGATTCTGCATCATCTACATCGGGCTAAAGCCCGAAGCAATTGATAAATTTTCAACTGTAATATTCAATATTTTAATAAGTGATTTTTAATCAAACTCAATGTAATAACAAATAGTAATAACAAGGAGAAAAACCATAGCCTCGATTGCAGCGGCATCCTTTTTTTGCATTGGCTTGAAAAAAACGAGGGCAAAAAAGATATAGCGGAAAGCGGGATTAAGCTCCTAAAAAACAATGGACAAATTAATACAAATTACCTCAGGAAGAGGACCTTTAGAATGCCAATGGATAGTTGCCAAGGTTCTGAAGGTTTTCCTTGAGGAAGCAAAAAATAATAATATAGATTACGAAATCATACACCGCGAAAATGGTGATGAAAACCTAACATTGAAATCTGTAACCCTACTTTTAAAATCAAAAAATGTAAATGAATTTTTAAAAACTTGGTTAGGAAGTATTTGTTGGATAGGGAAAAGTACCTTCCGAAAATTGCATAAAAGAAGCAATTGGTTTATTGGGGTTTTTGAACTGGAAGGTTTGGAGAAAATTAGTTTCAACGAAAAAGATATTCAGTTTCAAACAACGAGAAGCCAGGGAAGTGGCGGACAAAACGTGAATAAAGTAAGCACTGCTGTTCGTGCTACTCATATTCAGACCGGGAAAAGTGTTTTCGTCCAGGATTCGCGTTCCCAATTGGAGAATAAAAAACTTTCGATTGAAAGATTGAAAGAAAAAGTATTGGAACAGAATATTATTCAGCTTCAAAAGCAAATGCAGGAAACTTGGAATAATCATCTGCAGGTACAGAGAGGAAACGCTGTCCGGACTTTTTCAGGAACAGATTTTAAAAAGAATTATCAGGAAAAATCTTTCAAAAAACAAAGAAATACCCTGAAAAACGAATTAAAAAAATATAAAAATGACCTTAACTAAAAGTAAATATTACTTCGAGGCTTTAGATAATTATCCTTATAGCTTGCCGGATTGTCTGGAAGCGTTGAATTATGCATTGTCGTACGATCCTGAAGATGCAGATTCTCTTTGTTTAATGGGAAGAATCTACAGCGAAATGCTCATCGATTACGAAAAAGCAAAGCTTTATTTTGAAGAGGCAATGCAATGTGATGTGACGAATCTCAATACGCCCAAATATTACATCAAATGTCTTCTGGACAACGAAGATTTGCAGGAAGCTGAAAAGCTGATTACCTATTCTTTAAAAATAAAAGGAATTGATAAAGCGACTATCTGGTTTTACAGATCCCTGCTTTCTGAGAAGAGAGGAAGCTTTCCCAATGCTTTAAAATTTTTAACTGAAGCAGAGAAATATTGTTTCACAGCATACAGTTTCGACGTTGTAAAAGACCGCAAGAAGTTTATTAAGTCTAAAATGCCAAAGAAAAAATCTAAAAACAAGAAGGAGACAAAATAAGTCTCCTTTTTTCGTAAATTTAATTTATGAAAGACTATTTATTTTTGATTCTATTGCTATTGATTTCCTGCAAAAAGAACGAAGCGAGAAAAGAAATAATCCAAAAAGATGAAACTTTGGACTTGAAGTACGAAGTTTTGAATCAACTTATTACTGACCAAATTAGAGAAGACAGCATTAATGATATTTTACATGATAACATTTATAATATTGCAGTTAAGAGGATTTTTTTTGAAGAATTAAATGAGAACGAAGAACCACCGCCGCCTGTTTTAGCGTTGAATTTCTCATATGATTCCATTTTTGCAATGAAAGATTCATCTTACTATAAAAATCAAGATAGAAACTTAATACATTTTCATCTCCAAAAAAGTAGAATCAAGAATAAATTAGATTTTGTAACCACCGACGAAATTTTGAATTTAAGCATAAAATATGAACGAAATTTTTGGAAACAGTTTCGAAAAAAATATGGAGATAAATGCATTCAAACTTTTTCTGTTCCTTTCTTTAATAAGAATAAAACGGTTTGCATTGTACAAAATTCAATGTCTTGTGGACGATTATACGGTGGAGGTTCAACTTCGATTTATAAAAAAGTGAATGGAAAATGGGTTGTTTTAAGAACATTTGACCAATGGGTAAGTTAGTATTATGAAAATAAAGTTTACACTTAAAAAACTTCGCCTAAAAGAAACATTCTCCATCGCTTATGGAAATTACAACCACCGCAATGCATTGCTCATTGAACTATCTCATCAAAAATGTAAAGGCTATGGCAAGTTTGTGGCGATTGATTATTATCAGATTAACCTTAATGATTTTGTTTTAAAAACAAACGAAATTCATACTTTACAAAAGCAAGAAGTTTTGAAGCCATTTTGAGAAGTCAAAAAATCAGTTTGTGTCTAAAATATGACCTAATTTTTAAAAAAAAGAAAAAATAAAAGTGCTCGAAAAAGCCGAATAATAAAAACAAAACGCAAGCGTAACAGGTTTGTATTTAACATATTATATTTTTTTATTGAACATTCAGAAAAAAGATTAGATTTGTTAAAAGCACTAGTATGAAAAAAAAATTATCTATTATTCCGCTTTCTGTTGCGGTAGTATTTGCCTTCAATACAATGAGCGGGCAAAATTCTAAAGTATTAATTCAGGATTATTATAAAAAGAACGCACAGCTTTCTCAGAAAAATAGTTTTGATAATAAACTTAGTTTTATCATCCTGAATGAAGATCATTCTAAAAGTTTAGGTGCAAATATTGTAAACGTTCAACAGACATATAATGGTCTGAGAGTATATAACGCACTTGGAAAAGTGATTATAAGAGATGAAAAAATTATCTCAGAAAAAAATGATTTCAAAAAAGAAATTGTAATCGGTAATCAGGGAAATCTTAAGGAGAAGTTTTCTGAAGAAATGTTTAAACAGAATCTAAATTTACAGGAAATCTCAGGAGTAGAATATCTGCCCAACGTCTATTTTGAAAAAAACAATGTATTTATTTTAGCAAAAGAGCTGTTTGTTTCAGATAAAAAATCTTCGGATATGTGGCATATAATCGCTGATGCTTCAACGGGTGAGGTTCTTTCAAGAGACAATATGACAGTGAGTTGTAATTTTGAACACACTGATATAGAATCAGATGTACATTATTCTGAACCGGCGCAACATGAAAATGTAAATGTAGATACTGAGAAAAATACTTCATTATTGGTTCCGTCTGATGCTTCGTATAATGTTCTTCCATTACCTATAGAAGCTCCTACATTTGGCTCATTTGCAATAGTCAACAATCCGTGGGATCTTATTGCATCACCTGAAGGATGGCATTCGGATGGTGTAAACAACTATACAAACACAAGAGGTAATAATGTTTATGCATATTCAGATCAGAATAATACAAACACTGCGGGATATTCACCGGATGGCGGGACTTCATTGAATTTCAATTTTCCACATGCAGATGGAAGATATGACAGCCCTTTTGCTTACAGAGATGCGGCACTTACGAATTTGTTCTATATGAATAATGTGATGCATGATATATTCTATAAGTTTGGTTTCGATGAGGCTGCCAGAAATTATCAGACAAATAATTTTAACAAAGGCGGAATGGAAGGTGATGCTGTAAAGGCTGAGGCTTTTGATGGAAGTGGTACTAATAATGCTAACTTTAATTCTGGCTATGAAACAGTAATTAGTGGTGTAACATATATTGCTGCACCAAGAATGCAGATGTATCTTTTTAACAGATCACAGAGTGCTCAAGACCCGATTTCAAGATACCAGTATAATTCACCTGCTACATTAGCAACCAGACCTAAGCTGTTGGCAGGATCAGCAGCGTTTGGAAAACTGTTGTTTGAAGGTCAATCTGTAACCGGAGACCTAGCTCTATCTACCCCTGCAGATGCTTGCTCGGCGCTAGCTACAGGAAGTATGACCGGAAAAATTGGTTTAGTGATAGCTTCTACGTGTGCTTTTCCTGTTAAAACTAAAAATTTACAGAAAGCGGGAGCTATAGGAGTTATCCAATATCATCCGTCAAACAATACACCAGTAGATATGGGCGGAACAGATGCCACAATTACAATTCCTACAATTATGTTAGGTAAAGCAGAAGGAGAATTTTTAGTTAATGAAATCACCAATGGAAGCACAATCAATGCTACTTTGGCAAATGACTTTACTGGTTTTAGACATTCAAGTTTAGATAACGGAATTATCGCTCATGAATATGGGCATGGTATTTCAAACAGATTAACAGGACAAGGATATTCTTGTCTTTCAACAACCAATTCTACCGAACAGATGGGTGAAGGCTGGTCAGATTTTTTTGCTTTAATGCTTACGACAAGACCTGGAGATACTTCTGCTTTAGCCAGAGGGATAGCAAGTTATTCACGGTCTCAGCCAACTACTGGAACGGGAATAAGACCCACAAAATATTCTCCTGATTTTTCGGTGAACAACTATACATATGGAAATACAAACACAACGACTAGTGTTCATACCGTAGGTTTTATATGGGCGACAATGCTTTGGGATCTTACTTGGAAATATGCAGAAAAATATGGGTACAATAATGATGTTTTAGCAGATCCGAATTCTGGGAATGCTAAAATTTTGCAATTGGTAGTTGATGGATTGAAACTTCAGATTTGCAGCCCTACTTTTATTGACGGAAGAGATGCTATTATTCAGGCAGATATGGTGAAAACCGGAGGTGCCGACAAATGTATGATTTGGAAAACTTTTGCAAAAAGAGGCTTAGGAGTTGCGGCTACCGCAGGAAGCAAGACAGTTGGAACAGATCAGGTAGAAGACTTCACCTATCCGGCAGAATGCGATATTGTATTGGCAACTCAGGAATCCGGAGTTTCAGAAATAAAATTTGTATTGTTCCCTAATCCTACATATGATGAATTTTTTGTTGGAAATATAGATAAGTCAAATGAAGAAGTTAAAGTGAAGCTTTTTGATATGACGGGAAAACTCATAATGTCTGATACAAGAGAGAATACTTCTAAAAAAGCCTTTTCAACAAAAGGATTACAAAAAGGAGTTTATATGGTAAATATCAAACAGGGAGAAAAAGTTCAGACCGAAAAGCTGATCGTAAAATAAAATATCTAAAACAATTATTTAAGCAAGGGAGTCGGTTTGGCTTCCTTTTTTTATAGCTTCATTAGAAAAACAGTCATTATATTTACTGATCAAGAGCAAAAACTATATGAATATTAATTTCACAACAAAAAAGTTAAGTTTAAAAGAAACATTCTCCATTGCTTACGGGAACTATGATCATCGCGATGCATTGCTCGTTGAATTATCTCATCAAAAATGTAAAGGCTATGGCGAGTGTGTGGCGATTGATTATTATCAGATTAACCTTAATGATTTTGTTTTAAAATTAAACGAAATTCAGCGTGAAATTGAGGGTCATAATATCATTCATCCCAAAGATTTTTTTGCTTTTTTAGTGGGTTTAAATCTACATCCGTTTTTGCTTTCTGCTTTGGATTGTGCGTATTGGGATCTGTTCGGAAAGTTGGAGAATAAAAGTTTTATTGAATTAAATAAAATTCCTTCGGACAATTTGGTTGAAAGCTCTATCACAATTTCTGTAGCGCCTATTGAAGAAAAGATAAAAAAAATTCGTCAAAGTGAATGGAATAAATTTAAAGTGAAATGTAAAGGATTAGACAAAATGCAGGTTAAGAAACTGTTACAATTAAATAAAAATATCGCATTAGATTCCAACGCAAGCTTCACCGATGAAGATTGTGGTTGGCTTCAGGAAAATAATGAAATTCAGAAATTTTCCTATCTGGAACAGCCTCGACCGATCGACAATTATAAAGTTTTACAAAAAGAAGGCTTTGCAAATTGGATGGCAGATGAAGATTGTCAGGATATCGATTCACTTGAGGAACTCATTCCATATTATAAAAGTATCAACATTAAGCTAATGAAATGTGGAGGATTGACGCCCGCTTTAGATATGATCAAAAAAGCAAGGGAATTAAACTATAAAATTATGATCGGCTGCATGACCGAATCTACCGTTGGGATTTCGGCAGGATGTCTATTAGCAGGCCTTGTAGACTACGCCGATTTAGACGGAGCAACACTTATTTCCAATGATTATGCAACCGGAAATTTTGTGGAAAATGGTAAAATTACTCTATCCGGAAAACCAGGCTTGGGAATTGATTTAAAGTGATTTAAACGGTTAATTGTCAATTGTAAATTCGCTTTGCTTGTCAATTTTTATAAGTTTAATCTGAGCGAGGAGTTTGTTAGTTCGGGCGTTTATCTTAATGAAATGAGAAAAGTGTATCGCGAACTTTTGCTAATCTCAACTCGAATTGAGGTGAGATTTAAACACAAAAAGACTCTCAAAAGAAAGTCTATTTTTTATTTACAGAAATCAAATAATCGTACACCATTTGATGTTGTTCATCGTTCAATTTTGCTTTTGGCGCCATTCTACTTAAGGTTTTAATCCAGCCTTGGTCGTCATGTTTTTCCGGATTTGGAAGCGCATGACATCTGTTGCAAGAGTTTTCAAAAACTGTTTTCCCTTGTGCTAAATGTTCTGCTGTGGTAAATTTAGGACCGGTTACTGCTGTACTTTTTGGTCCACATGAAGCCATAAAAGCAGATCCTAAAATCATACTTACAATTATTTTTTTCATGATGATATTTTTTTGTTGGTTGAATCTTTTATTTTTTAACAGACACTACATAATCATAAACCCACTGATGTTGTTCGTCGCTTAGTTTTGCTTTGGGTGCCATAGAATTCATAATTCCTACCCATTGCACAGAAGTAAATTTGGTGGGTTCTGGCAAATCATGACATCTTTTGCATGCAGTTTCGAAGATTGTTTTTCCCTGTGCTATTTGTTCTGCCGTACTGGTTGCTGATTTTGGAGCTTGTGCTACGGGTATTGCTTTCGGCGTACAAGATGCTAATAAGACAAGGGTAAATGTTGCTGCTGCAAATAGACTTTTCATATTTTTTTTAATTGTTTAAAACAAAAATAACGAATTTTGCAGGTGATTGGCTCATAGCTTTATAATTTAGAAGCATTAAAATTAGTACTCTTTTTCTCGGATTTTGCAGGTTATTTTTATATTTTTGAATGAATGAAACCGAAAGGTTACATCTTTCCTTAAAAATGGAATATTCACATGAAAATTTCAACAGAAGACTTTATCGATGGCATTAAATCAGGCAATAAACGTTTGATTGCAAAAGCCATTACTTTAGTTGAAAGTAATAAGCCTGAACATAGAAGTCAGGCTGAAGAACTTTTAAAAAAGATACTTCCATTAACAGGAAAATCTATTCGTGTAGGGATTACAGGAGTTCCGGGAGCAGGAAAATCTACTTTTATAGAAAACTTTGGCAGGCTAGCAATTGCAAATAATAAAAAAGTAGCGGTTTTAGCCATTGATCCCAGTTCAGCGATTAATAAAGGCAGTATTCTGGGAGACAAAACCAGAATGGAAGAATTGGCAAAAGAAGAAAATGCATTCATTCGTCCTTCGCCAAGTTCCGGATTTTTGGGAGGAGTTGCCAATACTACTTTTGAAACGATGATGATTTGCGAAGCTGCAGGTTACGATTATATTTTAATTGAAACCGTTGGAGTAGGGCAGTCTGAAGTTTTGGTTTCAGATATTACCGACGTTTTTTTATTCTTAAAAATTATTGGTGGCGGAGATGAACTTCAGGGAATCAAGCGCGGAATCATGGAAATGGTGGATATTATTTTTATTAATAAAGTAGAAGAAAGCAATCTGCAGAAAGCTAAAAATACCAAACTCGAACTGAAACGGGCATTAGATTTTCTTCCTTCAAAAGAAAAAGACTGGAAAGTGCCTGTTTTGCTGGGTTCCGCTTTACAAAATGAAGGACTAAAGGAGGTTTATCAGAAAATCGATGATTTTATTTCATTAAAAAAGAATACAGATCGTTTTGATAAAGTAAGGACAATGCAATCTGAAAAACGTTTTGAATATTGGGTTCAGGAATATATTTTAAGCATGATGAAAAAAAATGATTCTGTGGAGGAGGCTTATATTCAGCATAAAAAAAATGCTTCAGACCTGATTTCCAATCCAAGTACCGAAGCAAAATTATTTGTTGAAAAGTTTTTAAGAGACTCAAAATCCGAGTTCAAAGATTCTGAGAATATTTAATAATTATTTTTTTGAGAATTAAATTTCGCATCACGAAGCCAATTAAAGTTTTTCTTTTTCTTTCGTTTCTTCATTTTTAGAGATATATCCATCGTAAGAGATGGGCTGTCTGTCGTTACTTCTTATTGATGTTGATGCTCTTCCGTTCTTAAAGATTTCAATATTGATATCAGAAACATTCTTCACATCATTGGGTTTGATTTTGTACACCCAATTTCCTTTTTTGCTCTGAGTTTTTGTGACTGCGTAATCTTTTGAGGTAAATCTGTAGCTGTTATCAGAATTCCCATAGCTGGAAGTAAAAGCTCTGCCAAAATAAGGAAGAGTAACTTCCATCACTCCTTTTTTTATCTCAATGCCATAATTATCTCCTGAAATCTGAAATGTACGCAGTTGAGCTGCATTCGGAATTGAATTTACAACATTGATCACATCATAATTCATAGGATTTGCTTTCTCAGCGTGAAAAGTAAATTCATCAGTACTTACCAAATTGTTTACTATTTGTGGATCAACCTTTTGCGAAACACAATTCTGAAATAGAAATATGAAAGCAAAAAGAGATATTATTTTTATATAATTTTTCATAAGATTAAATTTAGTAATTTATATATCAAAATGTATGCAAATACAAATTTCAGATTATTTTTTGGAATAGAAATTGTTAAGGTTCATTTATAATAAGCATAATTATGAAAATTACTCATCTATTAGGTATTGGAGCAGCGGCTTTTGCAGTTGCAGCGTGTACAACAAACCCGATGACAGGAAGAAAATCTTTGCAAATAGGAACTCTTAATCCTCAAATAACGTCAACAGCTGTTCAGCAGTATCAACAAACTCTGAAAGAATCGAAAGTTGTGACAGGATCTCAGGCTCAAATGGTAAAAAAAGTTGGAGGTAAAATAAAAACAGCAGCCGAAAAATATTACGCAAGTATTGGAAGAAGTTCAGATTTGTCAGGTTACCAATGGGAATTTAATCTTCTTCAGGATAATCAGGTGAATGCATGGTGCATGCCTGGTGGGAAAGTAGCTGTTTATACCGGTATTCTGCCGATTACTAAAGATGAAACTGGTCTTGCGGTGGTAATGGGTCACGAGGTTTCTCATGCTTTGGCAGGTCACGGGAACGAAAGAATTTCACAGGCTATGGTTGCACAATATGGAGGTGCTCTATTAGGAAGTACAATTTCAAATGCACAATGGTCGAGTGTTTTTCAACAAGTGTATCCTGTTGGGTCTCAAGTCGCTCTTTTAAAGTACGGAAGAACGCAGGAATCTGAAGCAGACGAAATGGGATTAAATTTGATGGCGATTGCAGGATACGATCCACGTCAGGCGATACCATTCTGGCAGAGAATGGAAGCGTCATCTTCAGGAGCAAGACAACCGGAATTTTTATCAACTCACCCAAGTCCGGGAACCAGAGTTGGAGATATTCAGAAAGATTTACCTAAAGCGTTGGAATACTATAAATCTGCTGGCGGAAAGATTTAATGTAAAAACTTTAAGTTTTCATTATAATAATGGTTTAAACGGAGTATTTTATCAGAATTTATTATTAAATTTATAAAAATGAATGTTTACCATTAAAAAACACGATATGAAAAGTATTTCGATTACAGGCTTAGTTCTTCTTGCAGTATCTGTACTGCTTTTTTACCTGACAACAGATTTTACAGCTGAAAAAATTACATTATCTCATATGATGGGCGTAATGGCTGGAATAGGAATTGGCTTGATTATCGGTGGTATGACCGGTTATATCAGCAAAGGATCTGCTATAAAAGCTGAGGAAAAAAGAAGAGAATTTAAACGCCTTCAACAGGAAAAAGAAGAGTTAGAAAAAAAGGCTGCAGAAATTGTTAAAAAACAGGCAGAAATAGAAAGAGAAAATAAACAAGAAAATCCTCAAATTTAATTTGAGGATTTTTTATGTTTAAATGATTTCTAATTAGAATTTATATCCTAAACCTAACAGAAATAAGCTTGATCTGTTGTCATAGTTAATTTCCTGACTTGATCCTGCAACGTTGTTGATGAATTTTCTTTGGTCTTTAGAAAAAGCTCCTTCGTATCTTGCTGAAAGAATGATCTTCTTAATTTCACTTTGTACACCCAATTGGTAACCAACTGTAAACTCTTTAGCGTCTACTTTCTGTACGAAGTTATCAAAATTGTCGCTTTTAGCTAAATTGAAACTTCCAACAGGTCCTGCATAAGCACTTAGTAAATCTCCCAATACATTCACCCCAACCAAAACAGGAATATCTACTCTGCTGTTTTTGGCCTTAATGGTAGTCTGAGCTGCATTTACGTCATTTTGTACGGTAACTTCATTGCTGAAATTGGTATAATAAATCTCCGGCATTACGTATAAAGCTGTTGGCAAATCGATTTTTAAAGATAAACCTACGTTAAAACCTGTAATGTTTTTCCCTTTTTGTTCTACAGCATTAGTTGCTGCTGTTTTAAGATTCTTCCAAGAAGCTGAGCTTGTAGGAATCAATACATTTGCTTTTCCTGCCAGTGAAATTTGCGCCGATGCAAAAACAGAAAATCCTATAAATGCTGCACTAATTAATTTTTTCATTGTCGTCTATTTTTGTAATAGTATTTTCAATTGTCTTATTATTCTCCAATAAATATTCTCTCAACTCTTTGAATAATTCTGATGAATAAACGAAATCGATCAGATTTTTATTGCCTGCAGTAATCAGAATATCTTTATTGCCTTCCCATTCTTTTATGCCTAATCTCAGATATACAATTTTCTCGCCAATGGTCATTACCGAGTTCATATCGTGGGTGTTGATGATGGTTGTGGTATTGTATTCTTTGGTGATTTCAAGCAATAAATCATCAATTACGTTGGATGTATAAGGATCTAGTCCTGAATTTGGCTCATCACAAAACAGATATTTTGGGTGGTTTACAATCGCTCTGGCAATTGCCACACGTTTTTGCATCCCTCCGGAAATTTCAGATGGGAACTTTCTGTTGGCTTTATCTAAATGTACTCTTCCGATAACCTCAAAAACTCTTCTTTTCTTTTCTCTGAAGGTTAAATTGGTAAACATATCAAGTGGAAACATGATATTTTCTTCAACAGTCAAAGAATCAAACAAAGCACTTCCCTGAAATAGGGTGCCGATTTCAGATCTTAAATGCTGTTTTTCTTCACGGTTCATTACATTTATATCTCTGCCATCAAACAAAATTTCTCCTGATGAAGGTTGATAAACATTCAATAAACTTTTTAGGAAAACGGTTTTCCCCGATCCACTCTGGCCGATAATAAGATTCGTTTTTCCTTTTTCAAAAGTGGTTGAAATTCCTTTAAGCACTTCAACATCACCAAAACTCTTTTTAAGATCTTTTACCTCAATCATTAGCTTAATATTAATTGTGTTAAAATTAATTCGGAAATAATGATAAATACCATCGTCCAAACCACCGCTTGTGTACTTGCTCTACCAACTTCCAGTGAACCTCCTTTCACAAAATAACCGAAGTAGGAAGGAACGGTTGCGATCACAAATGCAAAAACAATAGTTTTGGTAAATGCATAAATAATGAAAAGGTTGGGCATGTACATTTGGATACCTGAGATATAATCTGCAGTCGTCCAGTTACCTGTCAATACTCCGGCGATATAACCTCCACCAATACCGAAAACGATACTGATTGCAATTAAAAGCGGATTAAATATAAGACAGGCTATAATTTTAGGTAAAATTAAAAAATTGGGTGAGTTAACTCCCATAATGTCTAGAGCATCAATCTGCTCAGATACACGCATCGTACCAATGGTAGAGGCAATATATGAACCTACTTTTCCCGCCAAAATTAAGCTGATAATAGTAGGAGCAAACTCCAGTACTAAAACTGCTTTCGTAGCGTATCCTACAAAAGATGGAGGAATGGGGAAAGATGATGCATCAAAATTGTTAAACATCTGAATGGCAACTACGGCTCCGACGAAAATAGAAGTGAATATAACCAACCCAAAAGAGTTGACTCCCAAATCATTGATTTCTCGCATAAAAAGCTTCCAAAAAACTCTCATTTTCTGAGGCTTTTGAAGAGATTTACCGATAAGAATCATGTATTCTCCTATGGCTGTAAAAAACTTTTTTAACATTCTGCTAAATTAGACTATTTTTATTTAATTTATTTAAGATTGAGGTTAAGGCTGAGCCTTTGTTTTGATGCTAAAAATCTAAAATTGATTGTAACAAAAACCTCGTCTTATTTTGCATTTTTATCTCCTATAATTACCAATAAAATGGTTTTTAAAATAATGACTATATCCAAAGTAAAACTCCAGTTTCTAATGTAAAATGCGTCGGCAAGAATTCTCTTGTTCATTTCTATTTCTACATTTCCCGCATCGCCTCTTAAACCATTTACTTGAGCTAGACCCGTAATTCCGGGATTTACCAAACTTCTCAAGCTGTATCTTCCAATTTTGGGTTTGTAATAATTATCAACCGCCAGCATGTGTGGTCTGGGTCCTACAATAGACATTTCACCTTTCAGAACATTGATAAACTGCGGCATTTCATCAAGACTGGTTTTCCTTAAAAACTTTCCTATTTTGGTAATTCTTGAATCATTTACACGTGTAGTTTTTGATGTAGAGTCTTCATTGACAACCATTGTTCTGAATTTAATGCAATTAAAAACTTCCTCATGAAAACCATATCTTTTCTGAACAAAAAATATAGGTCCTTTAGAATTTCTTTTAATTAAAATTGCAATAATGGGAAATAGCCACGAACAAATTAATAGCAAAACCAAGACCGAAAAAATAATATCAAAAGTTCTCTTCAGAAAAAAATTAGAATAATAATCTAAAGGATACTTTGCCTGAGTTAAAACGGGCTGGGTTTGAATATATCCTAAATCATAAAAGAAAAAATTGTTCTTCGAAATACTCGGGATCAAAGAAATATGAACTTTGTTGGCTTCTGCCAATTTGAACATCTTGTCTTCCATCTCATTGGTGAATGAATTTTCTGTCGGAATAAATAAGGTGTGAATTCCATTTTTTTTCCAAAATTCAACCAGGTTTTCAGTATCTAGCTCCGATGAATTATAATTAAATATTTTGTACCCAAAATCTTTTCTGTCTTCAATAATTTTCTTTAAAACCTCCGTTGATTTATTCTCACTTAGAAACATCACATTCCGATGGTTGACTCCCATTGTTCTTATATATCTTATCAAAAAGTAAACAGCAGATTTTAATGTAAATATAAAAACGAAAAGGTAAAGTGATAGCCAGGTAAGTTCGGAACCAAAAAATTGATTGCCACTCACTTTCCTAATCAATACCAAGCCTATTATAAATAAAAGAAAATGAATAATAATGCGCTCTACAAAAAGTATGTAGGTAAGGTTTCTGGATATGTTATAAATTCTGGTTCTTCCGCTTAGTAAAACCCAGAATGACATAACGAGAAGTAAAGGAAAAGCAGATTCCGACCATAATTCCTGATTGTCTGACAAACCTCGTGAAGTATTTAAAAAATACAATACAAATACTGCTGCAAGAACCAGAAGGTCAAGCAATATGATAATTGACTTTAAATAACGGGAATATCGGATTCTTTGCATCTTCTCTAATGAAAGGCAGAAGCTAATATAAACAATTTACGGAATATTAAGGTATTTATGAGTCTGAACCGATGCTTGCCACCGGGGATTTGCAAGGATAAAATCGGTAATTTTAGGATACATCTCGTCACGTTTGCTCCATTCGCTCTGAAGATAAAGTCTGCAATTTTCAGAAACTTTTGATGCCTGTTCGTCGGCAAACTTAAAATCATTATTATTAAAAACAATCATTTTAAGCTCGTGAGCTTTAGCATAAATTTCTTCTTTTGGAAGTCCTGTTTTCTTTGGTGAAAGAGTAATCCAGTCGATTTGTCCGCTCAAAGGATATGCCCCTGAAGTTTCAATATGGATGGTGCATCCTAATTCTTTTAATTTAGAAGTCAAGATATCTAAATTCCACATTAATGGTTCGCCGCCCGTCAAAACAACAATTTTACAGTATTTTGCGGCAGTTTCTGCAATTTCTTCAGCATTCATCAAAGGGTGTAGTGTAGGATCCCAGCTTTCTTTCACATCACACCAGTGGCAGCCGACGTCGCAACCTCCCAGTCTGATAAAGTAAGCTGCTTTTCCTGTATGCGCACCTTCACCCTGAATAGTGTAAAAATGCTCCATCACAGGGAGCATTTTACCTTCTTTTAATAATATATCTTCTTCTTTATTCATTTCAAAATTAGTCGTTATAGACTGAAGTTTTGTAAGCAATGATGGTGTTTTTCATCAACATCGCTCTTGTCATTGGTCCTACTCCTCCCGGAACCGGCGTAATCCAGCTTGCTTTTGCTGCACAACTGTCAAAATCTACATCACCTGCCAGATAATATCCTTTTGGAGAATCGTTGTCTACTCTTGTGATACCAACATCTACAATTACGGCTCCGTCTTTGATCATTTCACCTTTTAAGAAGTGAGGGTCACCCAAAGCGGTAATCACGATGTCTGCTTTTTTGGTGTATTCTTCAATGTCTTTCGTGTAAGAGTGAGTCAAAGTAACCGTTGAATTTCCGGGGAAATCTTTTCTTCCCATCAAAATACTCATCGGTCTTCCTACGATTTTACTTCTTCCGATGATGACACAGTCTTTTCCTTTCGTTTCAATATTGTATCTTTCAAGTAATGTCAAGATTCCGAAAGGTGTTGCAGGTAAGAATGTATCCATTTCTAAAGCCATTTTACCGAAATTTTCAGGGTGAAAACCATCGACATCTTTTCTCGGATCGATAGCGTTGATAATTTTTTCCTGATCAATCTGGTCTGGCAAAGGTAACTGAACGATAAAACCGTCTACAGATTTAGATTTATTCAGCTCATCGATTTTTTCCAATAATTCAGATTCAGAAACTGTACTTGGAAATTTAACCAAGCTAGATTGAAATCCTACTTCTTCACAGTCTTTCACTTTAGCATTCACATACGCTTTGCTTGCTCCATTGTTCCCAACAAGAATAGCTACCAAGTGAGGAGCTCTTCTTTTGCTTGCAAGGATTTTATCAACTTCAACCTTGATTTCTGCTTTTATTTCTTTGGATACTTTTAATCCGTCAAGAATTTCTGCCATTTTTACTTTTATTACTTTTATTATTAGATTTTAAGGATATTTTTCCGGATTCTGATGAGTACAGAAAACAGAAATTACAAAAACTATTTTCTTGATTTCATCTATGTGAAATAAAATGATATAAGGGAATTTTTTGAGAGGAAGTACTCTTACATCATCATATCGAATTTGAAAAAAAGGATTTCTTTCTAATTGGTCATAGGCTTTTGAAAGTTGTTTTTCAAAATTAGATGCTATGGAATTTGAAATTTCTTTATAGTAATTTACTGCTGCCAAAATATCTTGATCCGCTTCAGGATATTGGAATATCTCAAATGCCATGATCCTTTTTTATTTTTTTTAGAAAATCCCTTGCTGGAGTAAACTCTTTGTGGCTTTTTGATTTCCTTTGATCAATCACCTTTTTCATTTCATCCGTCAACTCAAAATCATCTTCATTTTTTTCAAAACTGATTTTCATTTTTTTCAAAAAAGTTTCCACAAAGGTTTCTTCTTCCTTATTGTTTAGGTTTATGATAATTTGTGACATATTTTATTTTTGATTAAAATTAATGAAAATCTTCAACAATTATTTATTTCCTTTATAATAATTGATCAATCCATTTGTTGAGCTGTCGTGAGAGCTAATTGTCTCATTACTTTCAAGTTCCGGTAAAATTTTATTGGCTAAAACTTTTCCTAATTCTACCCCAAACTGATCAAAACTGAAAATATTCCAAATCACACCCTGTACAAAAATTTTATGTTCATACATTGCAATTAATTGTCCTAGCGAAAATGGAGTTAATTCATTGAATATGATCGAGTTGGTAGGCGTGTTTCCGTGGAAGACTTTATAGTTTAATAAGAAATCAATTTCTTCATCAGATTTTCCTGATGCTTGTAATTCAGATTCAACTTCTTCTTCGTTTTTACCAAAAGCTAAAGCTTCGGTCTGAGCGAAAAAGTTAGCTAAAAGTTTGTCCTGATGATCAGAAACTTTGTTTGGACTTTTCGCATACGCAATAAAATCTGCCGGAATCAATTCTGTTCCCTGGTGAATCAATTGATAGAATGCGTGTTGCCCATTTGTTCCAGGTTCTCCCCAAATAATTGGGCCTGTTTCATATTCTACAAATTCTCCATTTCTGTCAACGCATTTTCCGTTGCTTTCCATATCTCCTTGCTGAAGATACGCTGCAAATCTGTCTAAATATTGAGAGTAAGGTAAAATAGCATAAGTCGTCGCAGCATAAAAATTACGATACCAAATTCCTAAAAGTCCCATCAAAACAGGAATATTTTCTGAAAATTCAGCAGTTTGGAAATGTTGGTCTGTATTTTCGGCACCTTTTAATAATTCCTCAAAGTTTTCATATCCAACCGCAAGAACAATGCTTAAACCAATTGCACTCCACAATGAATATCTTCCGCCAACCCAATCCCAGAATTCGAAAATGTTATCTTCTGCGATTCCGAAGTCTTTAACTGATTGAACGTTAGTGGATAAAGCTACAAAGTGTTTTGCTACATCTTCCTGTTTTCCTGCTTTTAAAAACCAGTCTTTTGCAGAATTCGCATTCGTCATTGTTTCCTGCGTTGTAAACGTTTTCGAAGCAATAATGAATAAAGTGGTTTCAGGGTTTAAGTTCTTTACAACTTCTGCAATATGGTTTCCGTCTACGTTTGAAACGAAATGAACATCCAATCTTGTTTTAAAATGCTTCAAAGCAGAAACTATCATTACCGGTCCCAAATCTGAACCACCGATTCCGATGTTCACCACATCCGTAATTTCTTTTCCACTGAAGCCTTTGTGCTCTCCCGAAATAATTTTTTCTGAGAAAGATTTCATGTGCTCCAAAACTCTTTTAATCTGAGGCTTAATATTTTCACCGTCAACCAAAATTTCTTTATCAGAAAAATCTCTTAATGCAGTATGTAAAACCGCTCTTCCTTCTGTTTCGTTTATTTTATCTCCCGAAAACATTTTAGAAATAGCATCTTTTAACTGACATTCTTCTGCAAGATTCAATAGAAGTTCTTTAGCTTTAGAATCGATTAAATTTTTAGAATAATCGAATAAAAAATTGTCTTTTTTAATAGAAAACTCTTCAAAACGATCTGGATTGTACTGGAAAAGGCTTCTCAACTCAAAATCATTATTTCCAAAGTGTTCGTCGAGGGCTTTCCAACTATTTGTGTGTGTAGGGTTTATTTTTGATAACATAGGTAGAATTGATTATAAGACTTAGGGATTTTTCGAATAAATCCACTAAAATCGTATTTATTAAATTTCAATCTGCAAATTTACGGAATTTTCGTACAATGATGTTAATTGAGAATTAAAAATCAATTGGTCAACTCAAGTTGCATAGAAATACTGTAAGCAGTTTTTCTTGTTTTTGCAGTAAAAATGCTATACCAGCTTACATTATCATTCGCCATGACATTTGAAATCGTAGACTCATAACCTTTAAACGTAGGTGCTGTCCCTTTCTGTGATACGTTTTCTTTTTTTGTTCCGTCGGGATAATGAATATCAGTGACATAAGAATATGTATTTTGCTTATTTACAATCCATTCGAAACCAATAAACAAGCCTTCTTTTGGAAAAGGAATAGGATTTTTTGTTAAATCAATTTCGGTAATGTTTTTGCCGGACTTACAAGTAACAACAATATTTTTTCTTCTTTCTTCTGAAGGTTTTCCGTTGATGTTTTCGTAAAAAACAAGGTTAAAAGTGGCTTCTTTTATTGTTTTGTGAACTTGCGTTGGTATTTTTATCTTTTTAATATAAATTTTTTCGTCAGTAATCTCGCTTTTAAACAAGTCAACGACAAGCCAGCTCCTTTTTAACGCAGAAAAACCTATATCCTTTTTCTTTATTGTGCCTACAGTAAAAGATTTTTCAAACTTTGGTTTCGTAATTCGACAGTTTTAATTTCATTAAATTTAGGCTGTAATAAATAAGTTTGCTGAAATTTCTCAACTTTCAAATTCTCGTATCCAAAAGATTGGATTTCTGATACATCTTCATTCTCATCTAAAACTGTTCCGCCATCTTCTTCAGTATTTTTATAGTAATCTTTGTCTTTTAAAATGAGTTTAGCGTAAGGAATAGGTTTGTGATTTTCTGCATCTAAAACTCTGATTCTATTTTGAGAATAGACAAACATGCTTTTAATAAGCAGTGTTGCAATAAAAATTTTGATCATTGTGTTATTGTTTATGTTTTTTGAAAAGTTCACTGAAAGATAAGAGAAATGAAACAATATTTTGCATTACTTCTTTTAAACAGAAAACCTCCACAAATGCAGAGGTTCGTAATGTTTATATAAATAACCAGAAGGTTAGGATGCCGATTTTATTCTCTGTCGACTGGGATTGACTTCTTAGTAGACTTATTTTTGCGGTAAAAGAAAAAAGCAATAGCTGCGATAATTACAATTGGCCAGATCGTTACCAATCCTATAAGAATTCTTTGAATTAAATAATATCCTTCAACAAAAGCATTTTTTGCACTGTAGAAAAAATCGAATTTATATTTATTATCAATGTTTTCAGAATTAGTTACTGCAATTTCTGCGATTCGGAGCTTGGGTTCTTTAATGTAGACATCAACAGTGCTGTATTTCAGATTATCGGTAACATCAAGATTTGCCAATTGCTGCAGGTTTTCTTCAGACATATTTTCATCGCTCATTTTTACTTTATCTTTTGTGGTTTTAAGCTCAGAAATATTTTCACTGGTTTTTTTAATTCTTTTGCCTTCCATTTCTGCATATTTAATGCTTGAAGTAACATCTTCGGCATTAATAATTCGAGAATTCAGGAAAAGTTTTTTATCATTGATTAAGGTTAATAGCTCGCCCAGTTTTGAGGTCGGCACTCTTACCTGCAATGTGTTTTCTGTCTGATACTTTTTTACCAGCATAGCTTCTTCATTTGAAGTGTTGTAAGTATCTTCAGAAATTACCCTGCTCTGTAAATTGCTGTGGGTAACAAATCCGCCGAGCTCCTGTACCGATTTTTCTATAGAAATTGTTGCATCATATACATCTTTTACTTCCATATTTACATTGGCGGTTTTTACAAATTGTTTGTCTTTCACAGACATGGTGGCTACAGAAGAAATGCTGTCAGCGGAAATCTCGTTATTATATTCTGTCGTTTGGTAGTCACTTGTTGTGGCTTCACCTTTTTTGCAAGAGTAGATGCCAGCTAAGAGTGCTGTTGCGATCGATAGTCTGATGTAAGTCGTTTTCATATTTTAATTTTTTATTGTTTACTTAGGTCAAAGTTCACGCAGAATCGTTTGTAATGTTTGAATATTGCAGGTAAACATTTTGTAAATATTTATTTAAATTTAAAATATTGAATTTCAGTTTTTTGTAAAAGAGCAGGCACTGTTTGTGTGGTATTTCGGATTGATTTTTGCTGATGTTTTACAAATTAAATCTCAAATAATATGTCTAAAACTTTTTCCAAAATCAGAAACGCCATAGAATTATTTAAATCCATTGATTTTGATCAGCTTAGCGAAATTTCGCAGAAAGTAAATCTCCCAAAGCTCATGGAAAATTTTTCCAGGCTTGATGACAAGCAGCTCAGCGGAATGATGAAAATGCTCGATCCCAATAAGAAAAAGAAGGAGTTACCGCCAATTGATGGAGATTTCTACGATATTTATCATACACTGACGCCTGAGCAAAGAGAAGTTCAGCTGAAAGTAAGAGCATTTATGGAAAAAGAAGTGAAGCCTTTGGTAAATCATTATTGGTTGCGGGACGAGTTTCCACACGAGCTGATTCCAAAATTTCAAAAATTAGATATTTGCGGAGTTACTTACGAAGGGTATGGTTGTAAAGGCATGCCATTTTTAATGGAAGGAGTTATTGCAATGGAAATGGCACGAATTGATGCTTCGATTGCTACTTTTTTCGGGGTACAGTCCGGATTGGCAATGGGCTCTATATATATATGTGGTTCAGAAGAGCAAAAACAAAAATGGCTTCCTCAAATGCAGAAGTTTGAAAAAATTGGTGCATTCGGCTTAACTGAACCTGAAGTTGGTTCCGGAGCTGCTGGAGGTTTGACGGCAACTTGTAAAAAAACTCCGGAAGGTTGGATTTTAAACGGTGAAAAAAAATGGATAGGAAATGCCACTTTTGCAGACGTAATTATTATCTGGGCAAGAGATCTTGATGATGGCGAAGTAAAGGGTTTTATTGTTGAAAAAGATAATCCGGGTTTTTCAGTGGAGAAAATCAAAGGAAAAATGGCGCTCAGAATCGTTCAAAATGGTTTGATTACGCTAAAAGATTGTTTAATCACAGAAGAAAACAGGCTTCAAAATGCCAATTCATTCAAAGATACGGCAAAAGTTCTCAGAATGACGAGAGCCGGAGTAGCGTGGATGGCTACTGGCTGCGCAAGAGGAGCGTACGAAAGTGCATTAGCATATACCAGAACACGAGAGCAGTTCGGAAAACCAATTGCTTCATTTCAAATGATTCAAGGACATTTGGTTGAAATGTTATCGAATTTGACGGCGATGCAAACCCTGGTTTTCAGACTTTCTGAAATGCAGGATGAAGGAGTTTTAAAAGACGAGCACGCTTCTTTAGCAAAAGTTTTCTGTACAATGCGTACAAGAGATGTTGTTTCCAGAGCACGGGAAGTGATGGGCGGAAACGGGATTCTGCTTGAATATGATGTTGCAAGATTCGTTGCTGATGCAGAGGCTATATACTCTTATGAAGGAACAAAAGAGATCAACTCACTGATTGTTGGCAGATCAATTACTGGCTTCAGTGCATTTGTTTAAAGGTCAATGGTGAATTGTGAATATTGCTTCGCAAGTGAATTGCAAAATTGACAAGCGGAGCGAATTGACCATTCACCATTCACATTATTACTTCAGCAAAGCTTTATATTTTTCTTTGTTATCAATGAGCATCCAAAGATTAATTAAAAATAAAACACCGGCTATTGACATTCCCATTGGAGATTTATCCATCGTGAAAACATGAATTACAATTCCTATCATTACCGGCAAAATAACAATGGCGCCCAAAGCTCTTGTTTTTGGAAATATAAATAATAATCCACCGACAATTTCCACCGCACCCACTAATGGCATCAGCCAGAAGATTTTTTCAAATGCTGCAAAAAGTGCCATTTGCTCGGGAGTGGGTTTTTCCATTGGCATGTAATCGAGGAACTTGTTTAATCCTGCATTGATAAACATTAACCCGAAAAGGAGACAGATGATAAATTTGATAATTTTCATGCGTAATATTTTTCATTAAAATTAAATAAAATTATAATCGGTTGATTAAAAACTAATTAATTTTTAAAAACATTGAGAAATTTATATAGATGTGTCTTTTGATTTGATATATTTGTGAGACCAAGAAATTAAAACGAAATAATATGTTGAAAAATCTTAAAAAACTGAATCGTATAGATTTAAGAGAAATTCTAGGCGGCGGTGGTCCCGGAAAATGTGATATCGGGCCAATTGGTTGTCCATGCAAAATCCCACCTGGAGATCCATGTTTAGGTGGCGGTGGTGGACCGACTGATCCGGGAGACCCCATCGGATATTGTACGGATAGCGGAACGTATATCTATTGTACGGAAACATGTCCGAACGGTACGAGCCCGCTTTGCGCATTATAAAAACTAAAAGCCTTCAATCTGAAGGCTTTCTTTATATGAAATAGTACTCATTACCAATTGTTTATCACTCATAATCAATCCATTTCCTTTAAAGTGATATTCTTAGAAATCTTGTAGCTTTTTTTCTTTTTGTTGGGTTTGTCATCTTCACCCAGCAATTTCCCCCAAGGTTTTAAACCGTCTACTCTTTCAAAAATAATTTTAATGATCGCAATCGCCGGAATACATAGGAACATTCCTGAGATTCCCCAAAGGTGTTCGCCTAAAAGTATTCCTATAAAAGAAAATAATGCGTTGATTTTCACTTTTGAACCAACTACAAAAGGCAGTACAATATTTCCGTCAATGGCATGAACGATCACGTAGCCAATTGCTACATAAACGCAGGTAGAAACAGTGCCGGTTGCAAATGCGATAAAACAAGAAATTAATAACGAAATAGCGATACCGATGTAAGGAATAACGTTTAATAATCCCGTTAAAACACCCAGTAAAATCGCATATTTTACTCCTAAAATAGTAAGAACTATCGTAGCAAGTACAGAAACAATAATTACCTGAAGACAAAGCCCGATAATGTATCTCTTCGTCATAATTCTAACTTCTGAAACGACTTCCTGCACGCTTGCTTTATGTTTTTCATTGAAAACATTGACGATAAAATTATTTAAAATCCTTCTGTAATTTAAGATGAATATGAAAAACAGAATGAAAAATACCATAAAACCTAAACTTGTAGAAAAAATTCCGAACGTAAAGCCAAGAATAATTCCTGATGAAGACAAAAGCTTGTTTAAGCCCTGATCCAAATAATCGAGTTGCTCATCAATTTTTACATTAAAAGTATGTGATACCCAGTTTTGCAGATTGTGAAAAACCAAATTAAACTGCTTGCTGAGGTGCGGAAGATCTCTGCTGAAGCTGGATAATTGCGATCCAAAGAAATAGAGCATCCCCGTAAGAATAATCAACATTATCATTACCGAAACAATCGTAGACACAGATCTTGGGAACTTTAATTTTCGCTCCATAAAATTAGCAAGCGGTAAAAAAAGCATCGCCAACAAAAATGCCAAAAAAAACGGAGCCAAAATACTCTGCCCCAATTTGATAAGGTAACCTATCCCGATGATTGAAATCACTGCTAATGCAAGTTTCAGGAGAAATGGAAGTTTTATAAAATTCATAATTAAAAATCTGCTGTATAAAAATAATAAAACCTCACCGTTTTCAGATGAGGTTTTTAGTTTATTGTTGAAAATTTATTTTTCGATGGCCAGTTCAAGCACTTCTTTCATCCAGCTTACGTAGTTTACTTTCAGGTTTTTCAGATAGTCTTGCTTTATTTCTTCTACATCTTTTCGGTTGGCTTCGCAAAGAATTACTTCTGTAATGCCGGCTCTAGTTGCGGCGAGTAGTTTTTCTTTAATTCCGCCTACAGGAAGTACTTTTCCTCTTAGCGTAATCTCACCGGTCATCGCAAGGTGTGGTTTTACTTTTTTATTTTTGAATGAAGAAACCATAGAAGTCAGCATCGCAATTCCTGCAGAAGGTCCGTCTTTTGGTGTTGCGCCTTCCGGAACGTGAACGTGAATATTTTTCTTTTCCAAGTCATCTTCATTGATTCCGAGGTCTTCATGCTTGGCTTTGATGTATTCCAACGCAATTGTTGCAGATTCTTTCATTACCGTTCCCAGATTTCCGGTCATCGTAAGATTTCCTTTTCCGTTGCTGGTGATACTTTCGATAAAAAGAATGTCTCCACCAACGCTTGTCCACGCCAATCCGGTAACTACTCCGGGAACATCTGTTAATTCAGATAAACTTTTCGGTCTTGGAACGCCTAAGATTTCATCAACTTTGTCAACTGTAATTTTGGTATCATATTCTCTTACCAAAGCAGTCTGTAAAGCAACCCAACGTGCGATTGCGGCAATTCTTTTTTCTAAAGTTCTTACGCCGCTTTCTGAAGTGTGTGCTTCGATGATATGTTTAAGTTCAGGATTTCCAAGTTTGAAAGATTTTGCTGTCAAACCGTTTTCTTCCTGTTGTTTTTTGATCAAATGTCTTTTGGCGATTTCAATTTTCTCCTCTAAAGTATAACCTGCGATCTGAATGACCTCCATTCTGTCTAAAAGCGGAGTTTGAATCGTCGAAAGCGAGTTTGCTGTTGCCAGAAACATTACTTTAGACAAATCATAACCCAATTCAAGGAAGTTATCGTAGAAAGAATTATTTTGTTCAGGATCAAGAACCTCAAGCAATGCTGAGCTAGGGTCGCCGTGCATTCCTTTTCCTACTTTATCGATTTCATCTAAAACAATTACAGGATTAGAAGTGCCCGATTTTTTAATAGACTGAAGAATTCTTCCGGCCATTGCACCAATATACGTTTTTCGGTGACCGCGGATTTCACTCTCGTCATGAAGTCCGCCCAAAGAAACGCGTACATATTTTCTTCCCAAAGCATCGGCAACAGATTTTCCGAGAGATGTTTTACCAACCCCGGGAGGACCTACCAATAATAGGATAGGGGATTTCATGTTATTTTTCAGTTTTAAAACAGCCATGTGTTCTAAAATTCTTTTCTTGATATCTTCTAAACCAAAATGAGCTTTATCTAAAACTTTTTCTGCTTTTTCGATATCGAAAGTGTCTTTTGTAAAGGTTTCCCAAGGTAGATCGGTAAAGAAATCCAGATAATTTCTCTGAACATTATAATCTGGAGAATTGGGGTTTTGTCTTTGCAGTCTTCCTATTTCTTTCTGGAAATGCTCTTCAACTTCAGGTTTCCAGTTTTTATCTTTCCCTTTTTTAAGTAAATCTTCAACGTCACTTTCTGGCCCGCCTCCCAATTCATCCTGAATGGTTCTGATTTGTTGATTCAGAAAATATTCTCTCTGCTGTTTGTCTAGATCTTTAGAGGTTTTTTGATGAATTTGATTTCTGAGTTCTAGCTTTCGGAAGTCCTCATGCATCATTTCGTAGCACTTTTTTGCTCTTTCCATTAGACTTTTTTCTTCCAGAAGTTTTTGTTTTTCCAGATAAGGGAAATTGGCATTTGTGCTTACAAAATTCAGTAAATCTTCGTTATTGCTGATGTTTTTTATAGCAAAGTTGGCTGCATTCGGAATATTAGGATCAAGCTCAATAATTTTTAGGGCTAAATCTTTAATGTTTTCGAGTAATGCCTCGTATTCCTCCTTATTTTTAGCTTTGGTATCTTTTAATTTAGTTATTTCAGCTTTAAAATAAGGTTGAGATTCTAGTATTCTTTTTATTTTAAATCGATGGAATCCTTTAGTAATCGCAGTGATATTTCCTTCAGGAAGTTTAATGATTTTAATAATTTTCGCTAAAGTACCGGTGTGATAAAGATCTTTTTCGGTAGGTTGCTCAATGTCAGAGTTTCTTTGGCTTACAATACCAATATAATCACCGTTTTGCTGTGCTTCTTCAAGCAGCTGTATTGAGGCCTTTCTTCCTGCAGTGATAGGAATAACTACATTAGGAAACATCACCATATTTCTTACCGGAAGTATTGGGAAAATGTTTTGCTCAGAGCTTTTCTCATGATCCATATTCAAGTCTGAAAGGTTGATTTCTTCGGCTACAATATTAAAGCCGTCGCCAAGAATATCATCAAAATTTATATCTTCAAATTCTGTCATAATAAATCGAATGACAAATTGTCATCTTCAGTTTAAGTCGTTACAATGATAATTTACAATATGCTTAGAGAAAGCAATATGTATGAACTGTGTATAAAGTTGACAATATTAATGCCATTTGTTAATCATCAAAAAATACGGTCAAAATTTCCATTTTAAGAGTATTTAAATTTTAAAAATTAAAAAAACGACTTATATTTCTGTAATTTCTTAAAAATGTGTATTTTCGCACACTGATATAAAAACTATATTTATAAAATGGCAATTTTAGGACAGATTAGGAGTAGACCTTGGCTTTTGATGGGAATGATCGCATTGGCGCTTTTAGCGTTTTTGGTAAACCCGGAAAGCCTTGATAAGGTTTTTGGTAAAAACCCTGATGTTTTAGGAAAAGTAAATGGTGAGAAAATTACTCGTGAAGAATTTAATGACCAGCTTTTCGTATTACAGCAGCAAGCGGATCAACAAGGGCAGCCGAAAAACGGTCTAGAAGAGCAGGCTTGGCAATTATTGGTACAATCGAAGCTGGTAAAACAGCAATTTGAGAAAATGGGCTTTGAAATGACAGATGATCTGTTTTGGAATCAGCTGCAGTTTGATCAAATGTTTGCGCAAAACCAACAGCTTTATGACGAAAAAGGGAATTTCAAGCTTCAGGAATTAAAAAAAGAAATTGAAACCTTACAGAATACAAACCCTGAAGGATACAGCCAATGGTTGAAGACAAGAAAAACCATTGAGTACAGAATTATGGCAAGACAGGTATTCACCAATGTTTCTGCCGGAATCACCACAGGTAAAAAAGAAGCTGAAGAATTGATGAAAGAAAGAGATCAGCTTGCTGATATCGATTTTGTAAAAGTAGATTACGCATCATATCTTCAGAAAAATAAAATCAAAGTTACAACTGAAGATTTAGCAAATTATATCAAAGCGCATCCGGTACAGTTTAAAACTGAGCCAAGCAGAAATTTAGGAATTGCATTTTTCCCTTCTCAGCCAAGTCCGGCGGATGAAGCGGCAGTGCAAAAAGAAATTACTAAAATATTCTCAGGAGGTACTGATGCTAGTGATGGAAAAGAAAACTTCCAAAACACAACAAATGATTCTATGTTTGTAATGGCAAATTCAGATATGCCTTACAATAATGCTTATGTTCAGGCAAATCAAATGCCTCAAGCATTACAGGGAAAAATTGAAACTGCTGCAATCGGGCAGGTTTTCGGTCCTTACAAAGAGCAGAATCTTTATGTATTATCTAAATTAATTGATAAAAAGCCTTCAGATTCTACGTTGTCAAACCATATCTTGATCGCTTATAAAGGTGCTGAAAGATCTACGGCGACAAGAACTAAAGAAGAAGCTAAAAAAATTGCTGACAGTTTAATGGCTGGAATTAAAGCTAATCCTGCAAAATTTGCAGAAGGTCTTAAGCTTTCTGACGAACCAGGTGCTGTTGAAAGAAAAGGTAGTGTGGGCTGGACGACTCCTCAAAGTCAGTTTGCTCCAGGATACTTGGCGTTTTTAGCAAATAATCCTAAAGGTTCTACAGGTCTGGCTGAGACTGAATTTGGTTATCATATTATCAATATTGAAGATAAAAAAGCAGGAACGATGGGTTACAAAGTTGCTCATATCGTAAAAACAATCAAGCCTTCTGAAGCTACAGAAGCTGAGGTTGATAAAAAAGCAAGAAGATTTATCCAGCAAATTCAAGGGAAATCATTCAATGATTTTGTAAATATTGCTAAAAAATCAAACTATCAATATTCAAATGCTAAATCAGCAAAAAGATTTGACGGTCAGCTTCAAGGTTTAGGAACTGATAAAGACGGCGAAATCATCGCATGGGCTTTTGATAAGAAAAGAGAGAAAGGTGATACCGAGTTTTTCACTGTAGAAGGTACAGGAGATAAAGTAGTTGTTTACTTAAACGGAAAACAAGAAAAAGGTCTTGCTGATCCTGAATCTGTAAGAGATCAGATAGAAACAGTAGTTCAGAATAAATTGGCTGCAAAACAAATTTCTGATAAAATCGGAAAAGCAGGAAGTCTGGATCAGGTTGCTGCAAAATTTGCAACAACAAAACAGTCTGCGCAGGTTAATATGCTTAATCCTTCTGTAGCAGGAGCGATGGAACCTAAAGTTGCAGGTGCTGCTTTTGGTATTGCAAAAGGAAAAGTTTCAAACCCGATCGAAGGTGGTACCGGAGTTTATGTAATCGTTAAAAAGAGTGAAACGATCAATAAACAACCGGGTGACATAAAACAATTTACAGAGTCTGTTACTCAGAGAAATGCAGGGATGTTTGGTCAGTCTTGGTTAAAGAGCTTACAAGACAATGCAGATATCGATGATTATAGAATCGAGATCTGGAGTAAATTGGGAAATCAACAGTAAGATTCTGATTTAAAAAAAAATATAAAAGCGCCAAAGTAATTTTGGCGCTTTTTTTGTATTTGACCCACTGCATTAAAGAGAAACATTAATTTAAAATGTGCTATATTTGCTACATTAGAAAAAATTTAACAAGTGAAATTCAGTAAAGAATTAAAGGCTGGTTTAATCGCACTTTTGGCTATTGTTGGCTTTGTGATTTTATTTCAGTTCATGAAAGGCAGAAGCCTTTTTACTACCGACAATATATTTTACGCAAAATATGATAATGTGGAAGGGCTTACGCAATCTTCCCCAGTTTCTATTAATGGTCTGAAAGTAGGGCAGGTTGATAAAATTATCCCTCAAACAGGCAAAGACGGAAAACTACACTTTATCGTAAAGATCACCGTAGATGATAATTTTGAATTTTCAAAAAATTCAAATCTTGAGATTTTTGAACCTAGCTTGATGGGCGGTAAAGAAATGAGAGTCAATCTTTTTTACGGTGGTCCTACTGCAAAAGATGGTGATACTTTGAAAGGTGCATTCAAATTAGGAATGATGAACAGCCTTTCATCTCAGGTTGGTCCTGTGAAAGATCAGTTGCAGACTGTTTTGCATAGAGTAGATTCTTTGATGGCAAACGCCAATCAGGTGATGAATGCTCAAAATAGAGAAGAAATAAAAGTATTGCTTCATAATCTAAACAGAACCGTTGGTGCATTAGAAAATACAGCTGGAAGTGTAAACAGATTGGTTGGAAACAACGATCCTAAACTTCAGAAAGTTCTTGACGAAGCAAGTTTAACAATGCAAAGCGGTAAGACAACTTTAGACAAATACGGAAATCTTGCAGAAAGCATTGATACGAAACAATTGAATCAAACAATTGCCAATTTGGATCAAACTGTCGGGAAATTAAACGGTGTGATTTCTGGTATTGACAGAGGTGAAGGTAGCCTAGGGAAGATCATGAAAGATGATCAGTTGTACAACAATCTGAATTCTGCATCTACCAATCTGAATTCTTTGATTGAGGATATGAAGGCTAATCCTAAGAGATATATCAATTTCTCAGTTTTTGGTAAGAACAGTAAAGACTAAACCTCTACACTATGCAGTATCTTGATAATGTATTTTTCCTGATTTTACTTATTGCTGGTTTTGGGCTTTTCGGAAAAAGTCTTTATAAAATCTACAGAAACATCAGATTAGGAAGAGAAATCAACCGAAGTGACAGAAAAGCTGAGCGATGGGAAACTATGGCAAGAGTCGCAATGGGACAGAGCAGAATGGTAAAAAGACCTATTGCGGGCATTTTACACCTTTTTGTATATGTTGGTTTCGTAATTATTAATATTGAATTAATAGAAATTATTGTTGACGGGATCTTTGGAACTCATCGGTTCTTAGCAACAATTTTCGGACATACTTTCTATAATTTTTTCACAGCAACATTAGAAATTCTGGCCATTTTGGTGATCATTGGTGTTGTATTGTTTTTTATTAGAAGAAATTTCTACGGAGTTAAGCGATTAACGATGAAAGAGCTTTTCGGATGGCCAAAAAATGATGCCAACTGGATTTTGATTATTGAGTTTGCTTTAATGGTCGCTTTCTTCACAATGAATTCTTCCGACTTCATTTTAAAGCAAAGAGGAGTTTTGGCAGCGCATGGAAGTTTTCCAATTAGTGAGATGACTTTAGTACCATTTTTAGAAATTTTCAGTTTTGATACTATTTTTCTGGAAATTGTTGAAAGGTCAGCTTGGTGGTTTCACTTTATAGGGATTCTATTCTTTATGAATTACCTTTATTATTCTAAACATTTACATATTATCCTTGCTTTTCCGAGTACTTGGTACGCCAATCTCGATTTGTACGGAAAATTCAATAACCTGGAATCTGTTACCAAAGAAATAAAATTGATGATGGATCCTAATGCAGATCCTTACGCAGCTCCAGCTGAAGGTGCTGAAGAAGCTCCGTCGAAATTTGGTGCGGAAGATGTTTTTGATTTGAATCAGGTTCAGTTATTAAATGCCTATTCTTGTACTGAATGTGGAAGATGTACTTCTGTTTGCCCTGCAAATATTACAGGTAAAAAACTGTCTCCAAGATTGATTTTAATGAAGACCAGAGACCGTTTGGAAGAAGTGGGAAGAAACATCGACAAAAACGGGAAGTTTGAAGATGATGGTAAAAAGTTGTTGAACGATTACATCACAAAAGAAGAACTTTGGGCTTGTACTACTTGTAATGCATGTACTGAGGCTTGTCCGGTGCTTTTAGATCCACTTTCTATTATTTTCGAAATGAGAAGATTCTTGGTGATGGAGCAATCTGCAGCACCACAAGAATTAAATCTGATGATGACCAATGTAGAAAACAATGCCGCTCCTTGGCAATACAATCAGGCTGACCGTCTGAATTGGGCAAAAGACTAATTAATCTAATAATGTAAAAATGTAACGAGGTAACAATCATTGGTAAACTGTTACACTGTTATATTGATAAATTTGAAACTGATATGGATTTCAATATAAAAACAATGGCGGAATACGCAATGGAAGGCAAATCTCCGGAAGTTCTCTTCTGGGTAGGTTGCGCTGGAAGTTTCGATGACAGAGCCAAAAAGATAACTAAAGCGTTCTGCAAAATTTTAAATAAAATAGGTGTAGAATTCGCTGTTTTAGGACAGGAAGAAAGCTGTACCGGTGATCCCGCAAAACGTGCAGGAAACGAGTTTGTTTTCCAGATGATGGCAATGACGAACATTGAAGTTCTGAATGCTTACGAAGTAAAAAAGATCGTTACGGCTTGTCCGCACTGTTTCAATACCCTTAAAAATGAATATCCTAATTTAGGCGGAAACTATGAAGTAATTCATCACACACAGTTCTTAAAAGAGTTGATGAATGAAGGCAGACTGAAGATTGAAGGCGGAAGTTTTAAAGGAAAAAAAATCACATTCCACGACCCTTGTTATTTGGGAAGAGCCAATAATGAGTATGAAGCTCCAAGAATGCTTTTAGAAAAGCTGGATGCCGAGTTGGTTGAAATGAAACGTTGCAAAACCAATGGTCTTTGCTGTGGTGCGGGTGGAGCACAGATGTTTAAAGAACCTGAAAAAGGGAAAAAAGATATCAATGTAGAAAGAACAGAAGAAGCGCTTTCTTTCGAGCCTAGAATCATTGCAACTGGTTGCCCGTTCTGCAACACGATGTTGACTGATGGTGTTAAACATTTCAATAAAAATAACGAAGTTGAAGTAAAAGATATCGTAGAACTTTTGGCTGAAGCCGAAGATTTGTAAATATTTTCCAGAAAGGATAAATCTTGCGTTATGAAATTAAAATGGGGTTTATCCTTTCTTTTTTTTATTGTAGGTTTAAGTTTTCTTACTTTTTCCTGCTATCAGAATAGGGTTTACGATTGGGATATGCCTGGATATTTAGGCAGTGTTTATTCCTGGGAATTTCCTGATGATGCAAAAAAAGTACAGGAAAAGGTATATTCTGATATTGAAAAAGAGGCATCAAAAGCAGAATTCAACGACATTCTTCATTACAATCATGCCAATGAAGTTTTCTATGCAGATTATAAAGCCTTTGGTGAGCAATTGCCTTATTATAAAATTAAAATAGGTTTTAATGCTGCAGTCTATATATTGTATAAGCTAGGATTTACTGGGCCTCACTCGGTTCTTTTAGTCAATATTTTCTCCTACTTTATTTGTGGGTTATTGATGTTTTACGTTTTAAGGCTTTTATTTCCCCAAAACTATTTTATTGCACCTTTACTTTCCCTTTTTGTTTTCTGGTTTCCTCCGGTAAGAGACATGGCTCAAAATCCGACACCGGATATGTTCGTTTTTGTCTTTCTAATGCTTTTTATCATTAGTCTGCTGCAAAAAAAATCTGAATTACTACAATTTATTTTCCTTCTTTGCTGTGTTTTAATCAGACCAGATTATGTGCTGTTTGCAATGAGCTATCTTTTTGTAGTTTTCGTTTTTAAATATTTCAAAGAAAATAAACAGATTAATTATAGTTTAATTATTCAAGGCTTATCAATTGCCATCATTTATGTTACGATCATTAAATATTACAATTATCCGGGCTGGAAAGACCTTTTCTATGACAGTTTCTTTTACAGAAGACCAGTAATTTCAGCTGAAAAAGCAGAGTTTACTTTTCAGAAGTACTTTGATTTTCTACTATTTAAATTGATCAACTTTAAAAGAATAACCTTGACTTCATTGATTTTAGTGGCATCAACTTTCTATTTTTCAAAAGATTGGTGGATCAGGATCTTATCTTTATTATTCTTTGTAAATATTTATATCAAGTTTTTATTCTTTCCTGATAGTGCTAATCTGAGATTCTTTTTAGGTTTTGTTCTTTTGCTTTTTATTGTCCTTCTGTATGCATTGAGCAAAAAATACAATGGTTTCCAACTCAGGAAAATTCCGTAATTTTACTCTTTAAATTTATTCAGAATGAAAATTGAAGAATCTAATATTGTTGAAGCAAACGATTACAGAGTTATTATATATCCCGCATCAAGACCTTTCGCTACAAAAGAAGCCAAAGTAATTACCGAAAAATTATATGATTTCTTGGCAGGTTGGGCAGCACACGGGAAACCACTTTCATCATCTTTTAAAATTGAAAAAAATCAATTTATCGTCATTTGTGTTGACGAAGAAAAAGAAATGGCTTCTGGCTGCAGCATCGATGCTTTAGGCAAAATAATGAGAGAAATCGACGAAGAGTACCAATTGGGATTTTTCGACAGAATGAAAGCCAGTTTTGTAGAAAACGGAGAAATAAAAACATTAAAGCTTATCGACTTTAAAAACAAAATCAGAAGCGGAGAACTTTCAAAAGACATCGAAGTTTTTGATTTCTCAAAAAACACGTATTTAGAATTTTTAGGAAACTTTTTATTGCCTTTCAGCAAAAGTTGGGCAGTTACGATAAAATAATTCCTTAATGAAATAATGAAAATTCCTCTTGGTTTCTGATTCATAGAAACTGATGAGGAATTTTTTGAATACGCACTTCCATGCCAAAAATTCTATTCTTAACCACGGCACATAATTTTGATGATGACAGAATCTTTTTTCATCAGGCAAAAGAATTGGTTATAAGTGGTTTTAACGTTAAAATTTGTAGTTTAACTGCCAGATTTAAAGGAGAAATTGATGGCATTGAGATAGAGTCTTTTGATATTTTAAACGAATCTGTACAGACAAAAATTCAGAAGTTTACAGAAATTTGTAATTCTTTTCAACCTGATTGTATCATTTGTTCTGAACCTATTGCGGTAATTGCAGCACATAAATTCGGCAAAACTAAAAAAGTAAGTATCGTTTACGATATTACGGAATGGTATCCTGCAATGTCGATGCTTCAGAATTACAATTTTTTGATGAAATGGGTTCATGGATTCAAATTTTTTCTGATTCAACTATATGCTGGATTGCTGAGTACTCATTTTATCTTTGGTGAAGAAACTAAAAAGTTTCCATTGGCTTATTTTTTTCCTTTTAAAAAGAAAATCATCTTGCCGTATTATCCACACGAACGTTTCGTTTCTGAAAACATTAAGGAATTAAAGCCAAATGAAATAACGCTTTGTTACACAGGCGCAATTTCAGAAGATAAAGGAATCGGAAATTTTTTCAATGCAGTTGAAGAACTTCATAAAATAAATCCTCAGTTAAATATCAAAATTTTGATTGTTGGTTCTGCGAGAAAAATAGCGGACGAAATTTATTTCTCGGATATTCTTGGTCAATCTTCAGTCAAAAATATCGAGATCAGAAAACCGACTTCTTTCGAAGAATTTACAAATGCTTTTGCTGATGCTGATATTTGTTTTGACTTAAGGAATTTTAATTTTGAAAATCATCATTCGCTTCCGATTAAACTTTTCTATTATATCGGAGCGGGAAAACCCATTATTTATTCAAATTTAAAAGGAATCAGAAAGCATATGGATGTTTCTGGTTTTGGATATTTGGTGAATCCAAATGATTCTAAAAAGATTGCGGATTATATTGAAGCTTATCTTAACGAACCACAACTGTATCATCTTCATGCAGCCAATGCTAGAAAAGAGTTTATGCAAAATTACAATTGGAATGTCATCAAGAATTCTTTTGTTAACTTTATCAAAAATTCTTTACCAAAAAACAACCCATGAAGCAGCTTAAAGTTGTTCAGACTTTTATTTCAAGGTTCTTAATTTTGATTTTGAGCTTTGGTCTGGTCATCTTTTCTACCAACATGTGGGGAAGTGAAGGAAAAGGCACGATCTCAATTGTCATTGCCAATGTTGCGCTGGTAAGTTTTTTTAGCAGTATTTTTTCCGGAAGCAGCACATCGTATTTCGCAAGAAAATTTAAGGTAGAGCAGGTTCTGGTTTACTCTTATCTCTGGTCGCTCATCGTAGGAACTGCGGTTCCTTTGATATTCAGTTTTGCGACCATTCAGAATGAGTTTTTGTATTATTTGATTGGTATTTCTGTTCTTTCATCACTTTTATCCACCAATATTAGTCTGTTTATTGGGACGCAGAATATTCGGTTTTTCAATATTTATACTGTTTTACAGCAACTTGTTCATGTTTTGTTTATTGCAATTCTGATTTATATCGTTAAATTGAAAGATGTTTCGGTTTACTTTTTAGCTCAGATTTTCTGCTTAGCATTTTTATTTCTAACCAGTCTTTTTCTAATTCTTAAAAAATGTAAGTTTTCAGAATTTTCTTTCTCAAAATTGGTCTTTCTTAATATGTTCGAATATGGATGGAAAACCCAGTTAAGTGCATTTATTCAATTCTTAAATTACAGACTTTCTTTTTATTTTTTAGAATACTTTGAAGGAATTGCTGCCGTAGGAATATTCTCGATAGGAATTACTTTCTCAGAAGCTATATGGACGATTACAAGAAGTATCGCTGTCGTTCTCTATTCTGATGTTGTAAACAGTGAGAATAGGGAAGAATCTATTGTTAAAACCAAGTCTTCACTCAAGCTTTCATTCACCTTGATGCTTGTTTTTGTTTTAGGAATACTGATTATTCCGGATTTTGTGTACCCGTTTATTTTTGGAAAAGAGTTTAGTGAAACCAAACTCATTATGCTTTTATTAGCTCCCGGAATTTTAGCAATTGCAGTAAGTGATATGATTGGCTATTATTTTTCAGGAATTAAAGAGTTGAAAATATTAAATATAAAATCTATTGTAGGATTATTGATTACCGTTGGTTTCTCATTTTTTGCCATTCCAAAATGGGGAATTTGGGGCGCTTGCTTTGTGACGACTTCTTCATATGTTGTTTCGGCAGCGATTCTGTTTTGGAAATTTTATCAGTCTACCGAATTTAAAATCAGAGATTACATTATTTCTAAAGATGAAATTAATACGTTGATTAAAACTTTTTCTAAAAAAGGTCATTGATGTTTTCTTGGTTAGAATTAATGTAACGTACTAAAATCAAATCCTTATTTTTACCAATCGAAAAAGTTTTAAATATGTGCGGCATCTGCGGTTATTATTCATTCAGGAAAGAAATTTCGTCTAAAAATATTTTAGAGATGAATAATGCAATTCGTCACCGCGGTCCGGATGATGAAGGTTTCTGGATTTCTGATGGTTTTTATGGTAAATCTTTCTCTGGAAACGATTCAATACAAAAAATTAAAGAAACTTTTCCTGTTTTAAATGAATTTTCTTCAAAAATCGCCTTAGGTTTTCGCAGACTTTCAATTGTAGATTTATCTGAAAAAGGTCATCAACCGATGCTTTCAGATGATGAGAAAATTACGATTACATTCAATGGAGAGATTTATAATTTTAGAAAAATCAGAAAAGAGCTTGAAATTTTAGGTTATCATTTTAAAAGCAATTCAGATACAGAAGTTATTTTAAAATCTTACGAAGAATGGGGAACTGAGATGTTTTCCCGATTTGACGGTATGTTTGCCATTGCTTTAGTCGACTTAGAAAAACAAAAGTTGATTCTTGGAAGAGACAGAGTAGGTTTAAAGCCGTTGTTTTATTTTAAAAATGAAAATGCTTTAGTTTGGGCTTCCGAAATAAAATCTATTCTGAAAAATGAATACATCAAACCTGAAATCAATTGGAATGGAGTTTATACCAATTTTCTTTTTCAAACCACTTTAGCTCCGGAAACTTGTTTTCAAAATATATTTTCATTAGATCCTGCTTCTTTCTTAGTTTTAGATTTAAATGATTTCTCAATATCAAAACAGCTTTATTGGAATTTTCCAACTAAAAAAATAGAAAATATTACGGCGGAAGAAGCGGCTGCAAAAGTAGATGGTTTACTTGCTGAAAGCATAAAAGAACAGCTATTTGCCGATGTTCCCGTAACAAGCATGATGAGTGGCGGAATAGATTCAACCTTGATTACTGCGAAAGCTAAACCATTCAAAAATGATATTAATGCATTCACAATTTCCTATCAATTTTCGGAAAGTGAAGTGAAAAATGCTTCTTTAATGGCTGAAAAAATTGATATTCAGCATGATGTGAAAAAAGTTTCTGATGAAGAGATTTTAAACCAATTAAAAGAAAATATTCAGCATTTTGAAGAACCTTACAGCAGTCTTGAAGTCCTGATGAACGCTGCAGAATTTGCAAAGAATAAAGGATTTAAAGTTGTCTTAAGCGGAAATGGAGCCGATGAACTTTTTGCGGGATATTCTCATTCGTTAAAGCTTAATAAATGGCTTTCAATGAAGAATTTTAATTTTATTCGTCATTTTATTGTTACCAATGATGATTTTTCAAGAAAAGTAAAAAATTATTTTTCTCAGGACGATATGCTCGATTTTTTCAGACAAAGTCAGGTTGGTATGAAACCTTTTGAGGCTAAAAGCATTTTTTCTGATGTTGTTTTTAATACAATTAAAACGAATTTAAAAGATAAAAAATTATCAGAAACCAAAGATTATCAAGGTCTTTTTGAGTATGATATGAAATATTCACTTTCTTCACACCATGTTTTCAGAGATGATTTGAGTGCAATGAAATATGGTGTAGAATTTCGTTATCCTTATTTGAGTAATGCATTGATTGATTATGTTTCCTCTTTACCTGAGAAATTACGATACAACGGAATTAAGAATAAACCACTTTTAAGGAAAGTTGCAGACCAATATCTTCCTGCAGAAATTCTGAAAATGCCAAAGCGTGGATTTTCTTTTCCACTTGCTCATTTCATTAAAACCGAACCAAAAGTAAGAGAATTTATTCTTGAAAATCTGAATAGCTTAAAAAAGAGAAATTTCTTCAAGCCAGAAATTATTGATCAATGGTCGAACAATCAAAAAAACGAGTACGATTGTGTGAAAATCTGGCAATTGGTTACCTTTGAGCTTTGGTATCAGAAATATTGTGAAAATCAATAAACTTATTTTTCATTAATATTTTATCTTTGTAAGAATGAAGAAAATATTTCTTGTTTTAACGCTTATCAGTCTCACTCTTCTCAGTTGCGGAAGTGATGAAGATTCTCTGCAGAAAATAGATCAGCTTTTAAATATTTATATCAAAGATTCATCAGGAAAAGACCTTTTGAAACCGACAGAAATAGGTTCTTATACCGGGGTTTCTTTTATTGATGAACTGGCAGAAAAAGATAATGTGAATGTAAGCTATAATCGTAAAATGCTTGCTGATTCCACTTACTATCTGGAGTATCTTGCAGGAGCAACAAGGCAGTTTGTAGAAGATGATTCGGATGGAAATAAAATTTATAGATCTGAAATTCAGGTTTCTTTGATCAAGAAAATATCCGAAACGCAGAATGCTCCTGTAGTTCAGGATAAGCTCGAAATATTTTATCGTTCGTCACCAACTGTTTTTGAAGTTTCGAGAGTACTTTATAACAACCAATTAGTGTTTACAAAAGTTCCCGACCAGCCAAATGTGGCAACAGTCATAAAATAATCTTAAATTTGCATAATTGCGGGATGCGTGATGCAGGATGATGGAAGTTATCAAAAAGCTTCTTCATCAAATTTAGCATTAAACACCCATCATCAAACACCCAACAACTAATTTATGTTACAGGTTAATTTTTTGCGCGACAATAAAGAACGCGTTTTAGAAGGTCTTAAGAAAAGACAATTCAAGAATCTTGAGTTGGTAGACGAGGCTATCGTTACCGATGAAGAAAGAAAAAAAATTCAGTTTGAATTAGATTCGCAACTTTCCGAGATCAATAAAATCTCCAAAGAAATTGGTATTTTAATGAAAGAAGGAAAAAGAGAAGAAGCTGAAGCATCCAAATCTAAAACAGCACAGTTCAAAGAGTCGAGTAAAGAATTGCAAGTACAGCTTGAAGGCATTGAGAAATCTTTGCTTACTATTTTGTACCAGATTCCAAACGTTCCTTACGAATTGGTAAAGGCTGGTGTTTCTGCAGATGATAACGAAATTATTTATCAGTCTCATGATGTGGAAGGTTTAGGAGAAGGTGCGATTCCTCACTGGGAACTGGCAAAAAAATACAATCTGATCGATTTTGAATTGGGAGTAAAAATCGCCGGAGCTGGTTTTCCTGTGTACTTCGGGAAGGGAGCGAGATTGCAAAGAGCTTTGGTTCAATATTTCTTAGATAAAAATACGGATGCAGGTTACCTTGAAGTTAATCCTCCTCATGTTGTGAATGAAGCTTCAGGTTATGGAACGGGGCAATTGCCGGATAAAGAAGGGCAGATGTATTACATCAATGCAGATGATTTATATCTGATTCCAACAGCGGAAGTTCCTGTGACGAATTTATACCGTGATGTTTTGTTGGACGAAAAAGATCTTCCGATTATGAATACGGCATTTTCACAATGCTACAGAAGGGAAGCGGGAAGTTACGGAGCTCACGTAAGAGGTTTGAATCGTCTTCACCAGTTTGAAAAAGTAGAAATTGTAAGATTAGAGAAACCTGAGAATTCTTATGCTGTTTTGGAAGAAATGGTAGAGCATATCAAGTCTATTTTAGAAGATCTTGAGTTGCCATACAGAGTATTAAGACTTTGTGGTGGTGATACTGGTTTTGCCGCTGCAATGACTTACGATTTTGAAGTTTGGAGTGCCGCTCAGGAAAAATGGTTGGAAGTAAGTTCAGTTTCTAATTTTGAAACTTTCCAGGCAAACCGATTGAAGTGTCGTTACAAAGCAGACGGAAAATCTCAGTTAGTGCATACGTTAAATGGTTCTGCAATGGCTTTGCCAAGAATTATGGCAGCTTTGCTTGAAAATAATCAGACGGCGGAAGGAATTAAACTTCCTAAGAAAATCGCTGAATATGCGAGATTTGAATTGATTAATTAATATTTAAATTTTATTTATAATAAAGCCACCGAATTTTGGTGGCTTTTGTCATTTTGACAGCCAATTTTGATAGGCTATCGCTCCGTCATGTCTCCGTCGTTTCTCCGTCAAAAACAGATTTGCTTAATTATAGTGTTTCAGACTTTTCTGTCATATTGACAGGACGATCAGAAGCAGTAATTGTGATCTTGTCTCCTGATAAATCTGAGTTTAAAACTGTGGCGGTATAAATCCACTCAGCACCATTACTTACAGCATTACCTTCCTCTACAAGAGAACCGTCTGCATTTTCTATTTTCACGGTTACCAGTAAGACTTCAAAATCATCTGTTGCGATAATTCTGATGGTATCACCAGGATTTCCTGTGTAAGCAGAAAGATTGATTTCCTTGAATTTTTGGTGCATTCAGTAAATCTGCTACTGCAACATTATATGCGCTAATTCCTTTCGAATCATCAGACATTGTTTCATACATCTGCTTTTTATCAGGATCATTCATCACTGCCTTAGCATATAGAACTGCTCGTTGAAATTTAAGTTTCTGTACTTCTTGCTTATCTGAAAGTTCACCTGTTCTTTCTTTTGGTGCTTTAGATACGATGGTTTTACCATTTCTTTGGCTAAATACCAATAAGTCACCTACTTTTCCACTCAATCCATGAGTTACAATGTTGTTTTTACTTTCTGCCATCACTTGTATTTTTTAAAGATTAATAATCTGTCAAATCTAATTAATTAATCAACACGTGATGAATATTTAACTTATTTTTAAAATTTAGGTTTATTTAAAATCAGAATAAAAGTAAAAAACCTTATCAAATGAATAAAATTAGGTATTTAAAACATATTGATTTGTTGTTATATTGATTTAATTTTAAAATATTGATAATCATAAACTGTTACTAATTCTCAATTAGGAGATTTTATAATTAGTTAAAAAAAGTTAAATTAGCAAGAAGAAATACTAAAACACAAATTATGAAAAAACTCTACACGAGTGCATTACTTGTATGTACAGCTGCTGTATTCTATTCTCAGGAGGTACTATGGCAGAAAGACATTAAATCTTCTACTCAGGATTTTCTCTCACAAGTCACCACAACAGTCGATCAGCAATATCTTATCACAGGGAGCAGTATTCAGGCAGCAGGTAAAACTGCAGTGTCATCTGTAGCTTCAAAGCAGAATAACGGCTACGATTTTCATCTCGTAAAACTTAATCAACAAGGGGAAGAAGTCTGGGAAAAATATTTCTCAGGACAAAATCACGATTTTTTATCGGCAACAGTTGCTACGCAGGAAGGAGGTTTTCTTTTGGCGGGAACGTCGTATTCCGGAAAAGGTTTAGATAAAAAAGATGCTTCTAAGGGTGGATCTGATATCTGGCTGATCAGAATTAATGAATTCGGAGATGAATTGTGGCAGAAAACTTTAGGAACTTCTCAGGATGAAGAAGCGAGATCTGTGATTCAGACCGCTGATTTTGGCTTTATGGTTGCCGGGAATATCCAAAATGCTGCCAATGGCTTCGGCTCTAAAGATGTGACCGTAACAAGGCTCGATAAAAGCGGAAAGGTCCTTTCAGAATTAATATTAGGTGGAAGAGGTTTGGATGAAGTAGAAAAGATGATTCCTACACCGGACGGAGGAGCGCTGCTTGGAGTTTATTCTAGAAGTGGAAAGTTTATCAATGATAAGAGATCAATGATGAATGATAAACCGTCGAGTAATAAAATCAACGATCAATTATCATCTATCAATTATTCCAAGTCCGCTGAGAACTTTGGTGAAGGCGATTATTGGATAATCAAGTTCAGCAAAGACAATAAAATTGAATGGGAAAAGAATTTTGGAGGCAAGGGTGATGATCATTTAAGAACGATGGTTTTTACTTCTTCAGGATATATTATCGGTGGAGAATCGAGATCGGAAAGGTCAGGTAATAAAACCGTCGGAATTGAAGAAGGAACTGATGTCTGGCTGATCTCTCTGAACACAAAAGGCGAAGAACAGTGGCAGAAATCTTTCAACTTTAAGAATCGAGATGTCCTGATGGGAATGAATGTTATTAATAAGAGCCAGGATAAAAGAGAAAAGAACCAAGCCCTGACCAAAGGAATATTGTTGGGTGGTTATACTCAGGCAGAAGGAAGAATTGAAGCTGATGATGAAACATTCTGGATGCTTTATATCGACAATAATGGAAATGAGCAGTGGCGAAAACATGTAAAAGGAGAATCCAGAAAAAAAGAAGAAAGACTTTCTGATCTGAAAATGAATAAGGACGGTTCTATCGTACTGGCTGGAACAAGCGCCGAAGAATTAGGAAAAGAAAACTGGAAGATTGTAAAATTGGGAGACAGCCAGATTGATCAGCTAATTGAAAAACAGAATATTAAGATTTATCCGAATCCTGTATCGGATTATGCTTACGTTGAAATTGGATTTGATTTTAAGGAAGCAGATATTATTCTTTATGATATGGGAGGAAGGCAGCTTCAAAGTTTGAAAACGAAGAATAAAGTAACTAAAATCAATACCCAAAACCTTATTCAGGGAGCTTATCTGATTGTAATAAAGACGGATACTGAGAAGACTGCTAATGCTAAATTAATTAAAAAATAAAAACACAAATATCATGAAGAAAATAATATTTCTGGTCTCAATTCTATTGACCAGTACAGTTTGGGGGCAAGAATCAGTCGATACAAGTACAAAGAATGATATACAAAAGATATTTCCTACAACTCCGGAGACTTACAGTTTATTTAAAGCAGGTGATTTCCCCGTAGATTATAGAACCGGAAAGCTGAATGTATCTATTCCTTTATATGAAATTAAAACCAGATATGGAGTTACAATTCCTATCAGTTTAACCTATAACACCGGAGGCATAAAAGTTGACGAAACCTCTGGGATAGCCGGGCTAGGCTGGTCATTATCAATCCCAAACAGTATTTCTGTGGAAATGCATGGGAAAAATGATCTGGAAAACTCCGTCTGGTTTCCCAAAGAACCTTCAAACTATTTGTCAGTTAGTTTCAGCCAGCTACCTACAGACATCCAAAATAAGTTTCTGAATGTAAAAGAAGGCATTTTGGATACACAGCCGGATATTTACCATTATAACTTACCTACTATCTCAGGCTCTTTCATCAAAGATTCTAACGGAAATTTCCAAACCATACCGAATGAAAATACGAAAATATTGTATGCTAATGAAAAGTTTACCATTACAGATCCGAAAGGTATAGTATACACTTTAAGACGGGGAAACACAACAACTTCTGTTTCTCCCGGATCAACGGAAACTTATTTTTCGTCATTTGTAATGGAAAAAATAAAATTCCCTAATAATGAAGAAATCATTTTCACATACGGTAAAACAATGGCATACAGCCACATAACTCATAGCTTTACGGATGTCTACATTCCTGTAGAAGAGAACAATCCTTCATGTGCAGAATCCAGAAAAAATATACACGCTACCACCAATAATATGTATATGGATGTATTGCTTACTGGGATTACTCATAATCGTGAGAAAATAACTTTCAATTATTCTAATATCATTCAGGGAACTCAGGGAAGAAAAGACCTGAACGGTGGTGTGGCTAATACTTTTGCCTTAAGCGAAATTATAGGCATATATAACAATAAAACTGTTAAGAGACTGTCTCTGGAACACGATTATTTTACGTCCTATGGTGGTGATCAAGCGTATAAGAATTTTAGGCTGAAGCTGAATAAAGTAAGAAATCTGCTTGATAATACAGAATATTCTTTTGAATATGATGAAAGCAGCAAGCCTTTTTTAGGCAGTTTTTCACAGGATATTTGGGGATATTACAATGCACAGCAAAATATAAGTATGATTCCTAATGCTCATTATTTCAATAATAATTACACCATCGGAGGAAACAGGAATGTAAACCCTCAGTTTTCGCAAGCGTATATTCTAAAAAAAATCAATTATCCTACCAAAGGATATTCATCATTTATTTACGAAAATAATACGATCTGGCAGACCTTGATTATTCCGCAGGAAGAAATTACTGCGAAAGCAAATATTACAGGAGTTTTAAACACGGGAGCCGGCTATGCTACACAAACTTCATCGGATTTTTATCTGAATGAAGTTCCGACTCAGCCTGGGGAGACCATCAGTTTTTGGGCTGATTTTGTCAACAGCTGTGATAATAATGTACCTCCGGGTACACCTCTTTCAATTGAAGCAACCAATGGTTACGGTTATCTTGAAGAACAACAACCCAACGGAAGCTGGAAAATACTTACTCAATTTCAAAGAGATGCCAACGGACCTATTCTCACAACTCCGGATTCGCATCAGCCTTCATATAAAAAACGTTTAAGGGTAATGCTTCAGAGTAATGCTCCAGACGGAGGCTGTTCTGTGTCTTTTTCTGTTTCCAAGAAAAGAGTATATAAAACAGAAACTAATCAAAATACCATTGTCGGAGGATTGAGAATAAAAAACATCAATGATTTTGACGGACAAACTCTATATGCTAAAAGAACCTTTGAATACAAAAAGCCTGGTAATTTAAGCAATCAATCTTCCGGAAATATAGCTTCACCATTGGAGTTTTTAAAAACACATTACAGCGTGGTAAAACCTTTCGGAGCAGCCCGACAAATGCTATGCGAAAACTACGCACTCAGTGCCGACCAGGCAGTAAATTCCAGCCTTTCAAGCAGAGATGCAGTTGCCTATGAATATGTTACAGAAAATACGCTGGAAAAAGGTAAAAAATTGCATCAGTTTCCTGCGGTTGCATATAATCTGGACATTACCATTCTTGGTTCGGGATGGAACCCTTATCAACACCATAATAAAAATCTTCTTAACGAAAAAATGTATTCAATTGAAGGAACTCTCCTTCAGGAAAAGATATATCAATATGAACTTAGGCATTTAAAAAATCCGTTATCAGCAGATCACCTTCCGGCCTCTGTAAATACGATCGCGCTTTCTACTTCTTTTGCATTTTTTGATGTGAATACAAATCTTATAAGCAAGATCAACAATTCGTTTATTGTGGAATCAGGAAAATGGCTGTTGAAGAAAGCTACGAATATCAATTATTTAAACAATATCCTTACGTCAGAAACACATAATACTTATTCTTTAAGTGACATTAACCAACCTATTACTCTGATAAAAACTGAAAATCAGTCTTTTGACGGATCTGTTACTGAAGAAAATTACCAGTATGCCACCGAGCAAAATAATACGAATATGATCGCAGCCAATATGGTAAGTATCCCTATTCAAACAGAAGCAAAGAAAAACGGCAAGACTATTTCAAAAACAAAAACCATATATGCCAAAAATGCCATAACGGTTAATATGATCCTTCCGGTATCTATGCAGAAGTTTGATAAAGATAATCCTGCGTCAGCTCGAAATATAATTGACTACAATCAATATGATGTACAAGGAAACATTCTTCAATACACGACAAAAGACGGAATTCCCACTGCAATCATCTGGGGTTACCATTCCACCCAGCCTATTGCAAAAGTAACAGGAATATCCTATTCTGTAGTAAGCGGATTGGCATCAGAAATTATCATTGCTTCCGATGCTGACATTAATGCAGGCACTGAGCAAACTTTAATTGATACATTGGATGCATTCAGAAAAAGCACAGCGTTACAAAATGCTCAGATCACCACCTATACATATGACCCACTGATTGGAGTAACGAGTATTACCCCGCCATCGGGTATCAGAGAGATTTACAAATATGATTCTGCAAACAGGTTAGAAAGCATCAAGGATGTCAACGGTAAAATCATAAAAGAATTCCAATACAACTACAAACACTAAAAACCAGATATGAAAAAAATAATCCTTCCGATCAGTGCATTGTTTGTAGTGGGTCTTTCCCATGGTCAGACTTTGAACCTGAGCACAAATGAAAACTATGTTTATTCTAAAACCTATTTAGATTATAATGGAGCGAGCGCTTCAAAGACAGCAGAAACAGTACAGTATTTTGACGGTTTAGGCAGGGCTAAACAGGTGGTGAATGTAAAAGCATCACCTACCGGAAAAGATGTGGTGAGCCATATTGAGTATGACGGCTTCGGAAGACAGGTAGATTCCTGGCTTCCAGCCCCGATGAATACCTTGAATGGCGGCATTCAAGCAGGCGTAAAATCTTCAGCCACGACGTATTATGGTGATAGTTTTGCATTTGGTCACTCCAACCTCGAAGCATCACCTCTGAACAGGGTTTTATCTCAGATACAGCCCGGCACAGACTGGCAAGCACATCCTGTGACATTTAATTACGATGCGAATGTTGACGGAGAGGTGAAAAAGTTTACAGCCACATTTAACTATACAACTTTCGAATCGCAACTTAGTTTATCACCTTCGTATTGTAGTGCCCAGTTGTACAAAAATACGGCAACGGATGAAGACGGAAATACGACCATTGAATACAAAAATGGTCAGGGTCAGGTTTTAATGGTAAGAAAGGTAATCAGTGCCACAGAAAATGCCGATACTTATTATGTTTACAATGATTATAACCAGCTGGCTTATGTCATTCCACCTTTAGCAGCAGAAGCAGTTAAAAACTTAACTGCCGGTGTATTTCCGGATCTCACATTAAATAATCTTTGCTATCAGTACAAGTACGACGGCAGAAACCGCCTTGTTGAAAAGAAGCTTCCGGGAAAAGATTGGGAATATATGGTGTATGATAAAGCAGATCGTCTTGTGGCAACACAGGATGCTAATTTAAGATCAGACTCCAAATGGCTTTTCACAAAATATGATAAGTTCGGAAGAATTTTATACACTGGAATTTCAATTGATAACGGCGACCGAAATGCAGTACAAGAATGGATTACAAATACCTATGGAACCAATATAGAAACTGCGGGAACATACACTCAGAGCGGTTTACAAATCTATTATGCCAATACTGCGTATCCTCAAAATATAGAAAGTATATTATCCGTCAATTATTACGACACCTATCCTGCCGGAACACCAGGATTTACTCCTGAATTCCCTAGTAATACGCTACTTACTGACGATTCAAGTTTAAATGTAAGTACCAAAAGTTTACCGGTAGCTTCTTATGTAAAAAACATTGAAGACGACAACTGGACAAAGAATTACACTTGGTACGATCAGAAAGGAAGAGCGGTCGGAAGTCATTCGATTAATCATTTGGGAGGTTATACGAAAACGGAATCTGAGCTTGATTTTTCAGGAACTCCGCAAAAAGTATACACTTCTCACCTGAGAAAAGAGGGTGAATCAGGAATAGCCGTAAAAGAACGGTTTGTGTATGACGCTCAAAACAGGCTTTGGCAGCATTATCATAGAGTAGACAACAATACGGAAGAGCTGCTTGCCGAAAACAGTTACAACGAGCTGTCCCAGCTAACCAATAAAAAGGTAGGAAACAATCTTCAAAGCATCGATTATACCTACAATATCCGTGGCTGGATGACCCATATCAATAAAGACCAGATGACTTTGGGCAATTTGGGAGGTAAGCTGTTTTCTTATAACATAAAATACAATCACAAAGAAGGAATCGAAAATCCCAGCTCTACCCAGTTTCCTGGAAAAGATGTAAAAGCAAAATACAACGGAAACATTGCTGAAGTAGATTGGAGAGCTATGGAGGTGATAGGACAAAATCCATCCACGACGCCTGAAAGATACGGCTATGCTTATGACAGACTCAACAGGCTATTGGCAGGCTATTACCAAAACCCGAATAATCCCAACAGCAAAGAGAATACAGAATCTTTAGATTATGATCTGAATGGAAACATTACCAATCTATACAGAACCTCGGTAATAAGCTACGGAAACAATAAGGCAACGGTGATTGATAAACTGAGCTATACCTATCATGGAAACCAAGCTACTAATATCAATGACCTGTCCAACAACTTCGCCGGCTATGAAGGTGGAGGAAGACTGATTGACTACGATCTGAATGGAAATATGAAAAGTATGCGTGACAAACGAATTGTGGGAATTACTTACAACTACTTGAATTTACCAACCTCTATCACTCATGATTCCGAATTTGATGTCAGCCATCTTTATCGTGCAGACGGCATAAAATTAAATAAAACAGTTTTAGAGACCGCTGCTGGAATTAATGGAACTGTTTCCATTACGACCAAAACGGATTATTTGGATGGTTTTCAGTACAGCCGTAAGATAGAGTCAGGAGGGCTAGGTTCTCCCGGAGGTGGCGGAAGTCCTGCTGAAGATGAAGATTCATCCGATTTTGCAACCTCTACTACAAGAAGGGCCATGGAAGAAATGGCGTTTACACCTGACCTGATCGAGCCTTTTGGTCCTACTTTAAATCCTCCTGGCGGGCTTACCGGTACTCTGAAAACACAGGACTTGCAGTTTTTTCCAACGGCAGAAGGTTTTTACGATTACCAGAAAGATCAGTATATTTACCAGTATAAAGATCATTTGGGGAATGCAAGGGTGAGTTTTGGTAGAGACAATTTTGGTATTCTTGAAATTACAGATGCTAATGATTATTATCCTTTTGGGATGAATCATTTGAAAACAGGAAATGCATTCTTTGGCGGTTCGTATAAAGATTACAAGTTTCAAGGACAAGAGTTGCAGGAGACGGGTTTTTATTCGTTTAAGTGGAGAAACTATATGCCTGATGTAGGAAGGTTCTTTAATATTGATCCTCTTTCTGAGAAGTATGAATATTATACTCCTTATCAATTTGCTTCGAATCAACCTATACATGCGAAAGAATTAGAAGGACTTGAAAGTGCTAATGACTTAAATAAAAGGAATGATTCGAAACTAAGAGCTATTTCAGATAAAAAAGTTCAAAATTATGCAGCTGAAGCTAAAAGAAGTTTTAGTAATGTATTTAATGGAATGCTTTCCTTAAAACCAAAATTTGGAGCTTTAGGAGGGGAAGCAGGAGTAACAGTGGGACCTTTAAAATTAGAAGGCGGAGCTGCTGTAGCTAAAGTTGAAGGTTCTCTAAATACTCAAAATCGCTCTGTAAAAGTTAAAGCTGATGGATTAGCTGTAGAGGGGTCTTTAGGTATAAAAAGTGCTAAATTAGAAGGAAGCATTGCGGCAATTTCAATGGAAGGAGAAGGAACTATTAAGAATGGTAGACCTTCTGTGCAAGGAAGTGCTGAAGGGGGCAAAGTTGAAGGAAAAGTTACGAGTGGTGATATTTCTTTAGACCTTTCTGATTTAAAAATAGGTGGAGAAATAAAGCTGTTTAAAGCACTTCATGTTGGTGCAGAAGTTAATGTGGGAGAAGCCCTAAACGGAGGTGTAAATGCAATAAAAATGACAACTACGGCAGTACAAAATTACTTCCAAGAAAAACTCAATGATGTTAAAGATAAAATTAATAATAAATAACAGATGAAACTAAATAACTTTAATTTAAGCGTAAAAGAAGTAGCAAATATTGTTAAATATTCCACTATAGGGATTTTAATACCCATGTTTATTATTGGGATTATTTTTAATGCTTTAGGCTGGACATCTTCTACATTAAATGAGGAAAAAGTTACAGGCATAAAATCACTATTGATATTTATTGTCACATTCCCATTGTATATTATATTATTTTTTATAATACAGTTTTGTTATATATACATAGGGATGAAAATATATAATTTTTTCTTAAAACTATTAAAAAAAAGTAGATAATATATTTTATTCTAGCTATCTCTCGATCTCGCGGATTCCGGATGCTAATGATTATTATCCTTTTGGGACGAATCATTTGAAAACAGGAAATGCTTTCTTTGGCGGTTCGTATAAAGCTTATAAGTACAACGGAAAGGAGTTACAAGAGACTGGAATGTATGACTATGGAGCTAGGTTTTATATGCCGGATATTGGAAGATGGGGAGTTATGGATAATATGTCCGAAAAATATAATCCAATGTCTCCTTATAACTATGCTATTAATAATCCAATCAATGTAATTGATCCAGATGGGAATGATATTTATTTACTCACTTGGTTTTCTAGTGATAAAAATGGAGGTGAAACTGGACACGCAGGAATAGCAATTGATAACTATAAAACTGTTGCGAAGAAAGATAAGAATGGAAATGCTATTTTAGATAAGAATGGAAAACCTGTGACAGAACAAGTTAAAGATGGCACATTTACTTATTATGATTTATGGCCAAATGATCCTGTTGGAAGGTCAGAAATGCAAAGCAATGTAGATGCTGACTATAGTAAAGGAATTAAAATCAATAGTTTGAGTGATTTAATGAGTAAAGATCCTACAACTCATAGAAGTGGAAACGTCGATGCCGAGGGAAGGTCGGCTGACGGAATTGTTAAAATCCCGACAACACCTCAACAAGATGCAATAGCTAAAAGTACAGCAAAAGCAGAAATTAATACCAGTAAAGATTATAATGCTTGCACGAATAACTGTTCTACTTTTTCTCAAAGAGTTATTAACTCTGCTATTAATCCAGACATTAATGCTTCACAGACAGTAACACCTAAAGGGATGTTGGCTAGATGGCCTTTAAGTTATAAGCCAACTAGTGTTGTAGCCCCAAATAATCTTTATAATTCTGCCTTGAAAATTAAAGGTGCAACAAATATCAAAGGACCTTCTTCAGTAACCGCTAAACCATACTTACAATACTTTGGAAAATAGAATAATAATCAGTTTTTTGTCTTTACTACTAAATATGTCTTGCCAAAAAAAAGAGAATAATAATAATAATAATAATGAACCTCTTATTGCAGTAATAAAATTAAATTCGGCAGAAGAAATTAAAAACTTCAAAGAGGCTCTTAATTATTTAGACGTTGATAAGGTTTATTCTAAATATTCTAAACCTGTTGGAATGACACCTGAAGAATATTGGAAAGAGTTAGTAAATACCTCTTATCAATTTAGTAGAGATAAAAAATTTACAAATGTTTTTAAATATTATGACTATAATATAATAACTAAAAAAAGAGATGAGGATGAATGCTTAATAAGCTTTATCCCATATGAAAACGATTCAAAATCAATCATATACACATTAAATTTAAAAGATGGAAAATGGAAAATTGTAAATATAGATTATACCCCATAACGTAAACAACAAAAAAACTCGCAAATTACTAGGTTTTTGTTATTTACCAGTACAAAGATCATTTAGGAAATGCACGGGTGAGCTTTGGTAAAAACAGTGCAGGTGTTCTTGAGATTACAGATGCTAATGATTATTATCCTTTTGGGATGAATCATTTGAAAACAGGAAATGCTTTCTTTGGCGGTTCGTATAAATCTTACAAGTACAACGGTAAAGAACTTCAGGAGACGGGAATGTACGATTACGGTGCGAGATTCTATATGCCGGATATTGGACGATGGGGTGTGGTAGATCCACTTGCTGAAAAGATGACCCGTTACAGTCCTTACAATTATGCTTGGGACAATCCGATTAGGTTTATTGACCCTGATGGAATGTTTGCTACACCTCCTGATGATTATTTAGATGTCAACGGTAGGTATTTAGGAAGTGATGGTGCTGCAACTAAAAATGTAAGAGTTATCAATAGAACTGACTGGAACACTATAAGCTCTGATAATGGAGGATCTTTGTCAGCTCCAGCAACACAAGCTTTGCAAGCAGCTAGCTCCGTAGTGACAGTAAATAATACTCAAATAAATTCAGATATCAATAATGCTAATAATGAAACAATTGCTGATCAGACAAAAGAGCGACAAGTTTTTGTAGGTCTAGAAGTTACAAGAGGAGATGTTCCAACAGCAGAAGTAACCTCAATGCGAGGAGCAGATGGGACAGATGGAAAAACAAGTATGTCTATAGATTCTCGAAGTGATAACTCAGGAAATGTTATCAAGCAGACATTTACAGGAACTAGTTTAATCGCTTTAACGCAAGTACATACACATAACTTAACGCAGGAAGCTAACAAAACAAATATTTCAGGGACATCAACAATTGATAAAAACACATCAAACAGCTATGGCATACCTATCCACGCTGTTGACTCATATAAGGGAATACAAACAAATGGAAATGCAATTCATAGAGTAATGCCAAACGGAGTAGAAACTAAAAATATTAGTACTACAAATAGCCAGAACATTGGTCAAGATGCTTTAAGAATGCATGTAGATAAACAAAAAAATCCATAATGAAAAAATATTTAGCAATGGCAATTCTTCTGCTATTAATAGTAAGTTGCCAAACACAAAAAGTCAAACCAAGTATAATATATTTTCTTCCATCTAATGTAAAAGAAATACTTTACAAAGAAGTTCAAAAAAGAAAAGGAGCTAACAAAAAAATATGTATAGTTTTTGAAAAGGGAGATTCTGATACTTATTTATTATATTTAAATACAGTTTCTAATGATTCGGAAGCTTTTTGGTTGCAACATAGTAATAGAGCTATATTTCTAGAAGGAGAATTGATTCCTTTTTATTTTTATTCTGATGAATATTTTTCGTTCGCAGAAGATGGAAAAGATGTTATTAAAAAACTTGGAAAAGAACAAGATATAAAAAAGGTTATCAATAATAGAGAAAATACATTTCAGATAAAATTTAAATCAAATGGTGAAATCGTAAAATAATTTTTCCCTCGCTACCGTACAATTTTATCGCGGAAGATAATAAGGCTAAGCTAAATTCTTGAGATTACAGATGCCAATGATTATTATCCTTTTGGGATGAACCATTTGAAAACAGGAAATGCTTTCTTTGGCGGCTCATATAAAGCTTATAAGTACAACGGTAAGGAACTCCAAGAGACTGGAATGTATGATTATGGAGCAAGATTTTATATGCCGGATATTGGGAGATGGGGTGTTGTGGATCCGTTGGCGGAAACAAGTAGGAGATTTTCTACATATACTTATGCTTTAGATAATCCTATAATGTTTATTGATCCTGATGGTAGGGAAGCAAAAGATGTATATGAATTAACCCAAAAAGGAAATCTCGTATGGAAATCTCAGTCAGATCGAGATGTTATTTATTCATCTAAAAATTTTGATAGCAGTGGAAATCTTAAGGCTGAAAATGATGGTGGAGTTGATGTAGGAGAAAAGGATTACATTGTTAATAATTCGGGTTCTCAAGAAGTAAATATTCGTGAGGGTAATAAGGTTGAAACAAAAACATATAAGTATTTAAAATTTGGAGATAATAGAGAAAAAGCACAAGAAGCATTTGACTATTTTGCCGAAAACACCAATGTAGAATTTAACAGATCATTATTTACAAATAATAAAAATCAAGGATTTAATTTTGTTGGTACTATAAATGAGAGCGATAAAGTTCCTATTGTATCTTTGGGTGCTAATTTAGTAGAAAATGAACATAATCATCCTGATCCTTTTACATTTAATCCAAGCGGATTTAATATAAACTATTCAGCAGATACTGGAAAATTTAATTTTAGTAAAGGATTGCCAACTGGGGATATTAAAGTAGCACAAGATTATCCCAACGTTAAATTTCTTTTATATGCTCCAAATTATACAGGAGGTGCACTTAGAGTGCAATATGATGGACAAAGCATTATTTCAATAACTAACGAGGGTAAAAAAACAAAATGAAAAATACAATTTTAATTATTGCTTTGATTTTAATAAATTCTTGTAACGCACAACAGAAAATAATTAAATCTTTAAATGATAATAAGTTAACTGAGAAAATTATCAATCAGTTTTCTAATAAAGCTAATGTAAAAATTGATAATTCGATTTTTGCTTTATACTTTCAAGAAAATCCCCATATGACGGAGGTGCACAATGATAATGTGACAAATTATACACATGATGGTATAACAATTACAATTTATAGGTTTGGAAGTGTAAATCAAATAAATGAATTTAGTAAGGATTATGAGGTATATAAAAAGTCGAATAAAATATTTTTCATTTTTAATAAGAATAGCAATCATAAGACATTAAATTCTTTCAAAATAAATAAACAATCTTACTTTGATATGACAGTTATTAATGATGGCTATGATCCTAAATCGTGGACTATTACTTTTAATCGTGATGGTAACTTAGAAAAATGCTCTCCCTACGATTGTAATTAAACTGAAGTGGATATCTTTTCTAAAGACAAAAGCTTCACGTCCCAATCTCGCAAGATCTTATCGTGGGAGATAATAAGGCTAAGCTAAAAGCATGGGAGTTCTTGAGATTAAATATGCCAATGATTATTACCCTTTTGGGATGAATCATTTGAAAACTGGGAATGCTTTCTTTGGAAGTGGTTCGTATAAAAATTACAAATTTCAAGAGCAGGAATTACAGGGAACAGGTTTTTACTCGTTTAAATGGCGTGAATATATGCCAGATGTTGGTAGATTCTTTAATATTGATCCGCTTGCAGAAAAATATCCGACTTGGACTCCTTATGCATTTAGTGGAAACAGAGTTGTTGATGCAAGAGAATTGGAAGGATTAGAACCTGATATTATAAACAATTCAAATGGAAAAATGGAAGTAAATTATTATACGAAAGTAATCCCTAAAGAAGGTGTGACAGAACAACAGGTAAATAATCATTTATCAGAAGTTAGTACGATTTTGTCACAAAATGAAAGCCTTAAAATTAATATGATTCATAGTGAAACTGCGACATTTGGTATTGATATGACAAAAACTCATCAGGGATATAGTATCTCAACAAATGATAAAGGAGAACAGGTTTTCACATTTGTACAAGGTAATGCTTATCAAGGAAATCCTACAAATCAAACTATAAATAGTGGTGGTGAAGCACGTACCACAGCTCATGAAATTGCTCATGGATTGGGACTTCCTCATATTTTCACAGGTGTTCCAGCAGTAGTTCCAAATACTCTAGAAAATAAAGATAATTTACTTAATTCCGACGCAAATAGTGGAGAAGGAATGACGCCTGCAGCAGGAACTAAGCTATTACCAGCTCAGATTGATGTAATGAAAAAAGTTATAGAAAGTGTACAACCTGAAAAAACAAATAATGATAAACCAGAACAATAAGATTGTATATGTAATTTTTCTATCTCTATTATTGGGATGTAAATCTCAATCAAGGCTTACTTATTGGAAAATGCACAATCAAACGCAAAAAGATTTGTTAGCAGAGAAAGAATATCAAAAAGTAGCACCAAAAAACCTTAAGATTACGAATAATTCAGTCTTGATTAAATTTAACATCTATGCTTTCAAAGATAAATCTCTGATTCTAGATGAATCAGATACTATAAGTTTTGAAAATTTATCCGTAGACTGTGGAGAAATAAATAGACGTATTCCGAAATCAAATAGAAAAATAACATTGAGAATTGATGAAAATATAATTATTATTCCTATTAAAAACAATTATAATTTTATTAAAGTGCAAGGTCTTAACAATGATAAGTGGAATATAATTTACAGTCAATTTTTTCCAAAATTTGAGTGTATGTAAAAAAACAATTATAAGTACCAAGGACAAGAGTTTCAAGAGACGGGCTTTTATTCTTTTAAGTGGAGAAACTATATGCCTGATGTAGGAAGGTTCTTTAATATTGATCCTCTTTCTGAGAAGTATTCTTATCAATCGCATTATAATTTTTCAGAAAATAGAGTTATTGATGGAAGAGAATTAGAAGGTTTGGAATGGTCAAAATCTACAGATGGTAAGTCCATACATAATCACGCAGTAATTAGAAATCAGTCATCATATAAAGGTAATTTAGTGCCAATTGTAGAGAGGATGAAATCGGATTTTGAAAAAGCCTATTCTGTTAATGGCGTGAAGGCTACTTATTCTTACGAATTCAATGAGAATGCGGATTCCTCTAAACAATTTGTTACAAGTCTGTCAGATCCTATTAGTAAAACATCAGTTCCGATTAAAGATGAAAAAGGCAGAATTAAAGGCTTTACTACATCAATGATTGGAGGGTTAGCTTTTACAGATAGCCCAATAATTAATGATATAAAAGTAGTAATAACCACTAATAGTAATGGTGATTTAGCAGATTTGGAACAGATTGGGCAACGATCAGTTCACGAACTAGGTCATAGTGGTGGTTTGCCACATTCATGGGAGAAAAATTCTACTGTACCATTAGAAAAAGAAATCCAAGAAGCAAATGCTATGAACTCTTCTGCGCAAGAAAGTCCATTTCCTGTTCCAGGTGGAACTAATATTACTATAACTCCAAAACAGATCGAAAAAATAATTAATAATCCTAAAATACCTGTAGAATGAAAAAAATTTTATTAATAATTTTTATTTTTTGTATTTCATATTCTAAAAGTCAAATTCTTTCAGAAAAAGAAGAAAAGCAAATTAGTTTTCTTCCGGTAAGAACATCTTTTGAAGACGAAATTATTGATGTTTACTCAAGAAGTTCATTTAAGGAATATACTAAAGTTATGAAGATAGATAGTTTATTATATCCTACAGTTATAATCTTTAAAGGAAAGTTTAAAAATAATTTGCTTGATATATATGATATGGGAGAAGTAGATGTTTTTAATTTAAAAAAAAATAAATATAAAAAGTATATATATTTCAACAATGTAACAACTAATCCCACAACTAATTACACTGGTGATCAAGTATTACTAAATAGTGAAAATAAGAAAAACTCATTTTTAATTTTATTAGATAAAAAAAAAGGGGTTATAATTAATAATACCTGAGTTCGGGATAAGAGTTGAAAATAAATTTGCAATAAAAAGCAATAATTCGTACATTTAAGTATCTAACATTCAAATGTTTAAACGAACTATTGCTTATGATTCTGAAAGACCAAATTACAAA
>Ga0308157_10000940_pt1 | contig 72920 bp, 66 predicted proteins | sample PhyBR1_FD_201035 | JGI IMG/M metagenome (GOLD analysis project Ga0308157, IMG submission 201035) | Phyllosphere microbial communities from UC Gill Tract Community Farm, Albany, California, United States - DLSLB.R1 | ecosystem: Host-associated > Plants > Phyllosphere > Unclassified | place: USA...
ACCGTATAGGTAAAATATTTAGTTCGTGACAAGCCATTCGCATAGTCGAATTTAACCCCAAAATTTACCGAAGCACCCGGTGCAAGTCCGGTTACAGTCTTCGTAAAAGTTAGTCCCGACGTGTGCGTCATTGCCCATTCATTAAACGGGGCCTGCCTCCACAAATAGGCAACCACACCTGTTTTGTCGGTATCGAGAAGCGTAAATGTAGCCGTTACGCTATTTCCTGATGTTTCAAAAGTATAGGTATAACCCGTGTTAAAACTGCCTTCAGCGGCTATCGAACTGGTACCGGCACAGGCCGTACTGGTATCGGGAAGGGTTGTAGCGTTAACTATAACAGGACTGTTTGCGGCAGTATTGTTCGCGGCATCCCTTGCCGTTACTGTAAAGCTGTATGCTGTTTCGGGCGCAAGGCCACTTATAACCTTCGATTGCTGTACACCCGAAGCTCCGGTAACATCAATAGTAGTGCTACCATATGTGATCCTGTAATTTACTGTACCGGAATCGTCTACAGCAGTAAGCAATACTTCTGCGGAATTAAACGTAACAGTACCCAATGTAGCCGCAAAGTTTGTTGGTGCCTGTGTATCTCCTGTACTCACGCCACAGGTATCTCCAACGGTATACGTAAAATATTTGGTTACAGACATTCCGCCCCCGTATGCAAACTTGGCTGCAAGCTTTACGGTAGAACCAATAGCGAGGCCATTAAGCGTATAAGTAAAAGTAAGCCCGGAACCGGCCATCTCCCATTCACCCGAAGGAGTTTCCCTTCTCAAATAGGCTACAACCCCGGTTTTATCCGTGTCGAGAAGTTTGAAGGTTGCCTTTACACTGGTACCTACGGTTATAAAACCGTACTCATAACCTGTAGAAAACGCGCCTTCTACGGCTTGCGAACTTGTACCTGCACACGCTGTATTGGTATCCACAAGCGTTGTGGCATTTACTACTATGGGGTTATTTGCCGCCGCATTGTTGGCCGCGTCTTTTGCCGTAACCGTAAAATTATACGCGGTACTGTGTGTAAGGCCACTTATAACCCTGGATTGCTGCACGCCCGACGCGCCTGTAAGATTTATAGTCGAACCTCCGTAAGTTATAGTATAGTTTACCGATCCGGAATTATCAGTGGCGTTTAGAAGCAATTCTGCCGATGTGGTTGTAACTGTGCCCAATGATGCCGTAAAGTTTGAAGGTGCCTGCGTATCTGCAGGGGTAACAACACAATTGTTACCAACCGTGTACGTAAAATATCTCGTAACTACCATCCCTCCCGCGTAAGCAAATTTCACAGCAAAATTAACGGATGATCCCGAAGCCAGCCCAGTTACAGCCAGTGTAAAAGTCAGGTTGGCACCGGGAGTCATTTGCGTTTCCGTAAAGCCCGGAGACTGTTGCCTCAAAAATGCTACAACACCACTTTTATCAGTATCCAGTAATTTGAATGTCACATTTACGGTATTTCCTGTAGTCTGGAAGTTATAAGTATAACCCGTAGAAAATGAAAACTCCTGCGCCTGCGTACTGGTACCGGAACACATAGTATTGGTGTCAGCCAGCGTGGTCGTATTTATAACAATGGGATTGTTGGAAGCCGCATTATTGGAAGCATCTTTCGCCGTTACACTAAAGCTATAGGGCGTTGAAGGCGTAAGGCCGCTTATGACCCTGGATTGCTGCACCCCGGATGCTCCGCTAAGATTAATAGTAGTACCACCGTAAACAATGGTGTAATCTACCGATCCCGAATCGTCGCTGGCATTTAACACCAGCTCTACCGACGAGGAACTAACCTGGCCAAGTGTAGCGGTAAAGTTCGTTGGTGCCTGTGTGTCGGTTACTGTACCGCTGCAATTATCGCCGACAGTGTACGTAAAATACTTCGTAACCACTAATCCACCGGCCGCGTAAGCAAATTTTGCTGCGAAATTTACCGATGACCCAGGAGCAAGCCCTGTTACTGCTTGCGTGAAAGTAAGGTTTGGACCTGCTGTCATGCCTGACTCATTAAATGGAATTGCAGCTGTTTGTTTCCATAAATAGCCCACAACACCGGGTTTATCTGTATCAAGCATCCTGAAGGTAACATTTACAGTATTACCCGTTGTCTGGAAACTATAGGTATACCCCGTTGAAAATGATCCTTGCTGCGCCTGTGTACTTGTACCAGCGCATGGCGTATTGGCACTATCTATATTCAGATTGGATACTGCACCTTCCGCAGAATGGCAAAATACCATCAAAAGCAGTACTGTGATTGTATAAATGCACTTTTGGTAATATTGTTTCATAAAATTTATATTTCCAACAAAATTACCCTTAAAGCATTCATAAATATTCATATTTTGAATATAAACAAACTATACAATTTTAACATTTCACATTACATCATAGCTATTTTACCTATACAACAACCCTACAACTACAGCGTTTTCGTAAAACTCAATTATTAATAAATTAACAACTTAATGACTTATAATAGTTTTTCAGCTTAAAATGCAACGATATATGAATTTCACAAAATTCGGGTTAGGAAAATCCTTATTTGATTGAGATTTTTTTAAAATTCAATATTTGAATATAAATATACTAATACCGCTTTTAATAAATATATAAAACGAACAAGCCCCAAATTCTATTCGGGGCTTGTTCATTTTATGTAGGGCAGGCGTTATTTAATACCGGGGCCACGTGTCAGCCATCCTCTCCTGCTTACAGTCGCAATGGCATAAGGCGTGATCCAGAACAAGCCAAATGTATACAGCAGGCTGTAGGAATAAGCCCAGAATGATTCGGATACTTTATATTTTTTAGCGTAAAAGAACACCGAAAAGCTTGAGAATATAAGGATACTGAAAAGCGTAGAGCTTAGGAACAGTATAGGGTGTGTGGCAACGAAAAGCAGCATGATAAGGATGAGTGGGTAAGCCATTACAAGCCTTATTGACTGGTTAATGAACAACAGCCTGGCACCGGCTTTAGAACCTTTACGGAAATTGCTGAACACAAATTTTGCCATCATCAGGCTTTCGCGAACATTGCTCCTGTCCCAACGGATAAACATTTTGTAAAGCCCTGTGTATTTTTCAGGCACATTGGTCAGTACATGGGCGTTGCTCTGAAAACGTACCTCATATCCCTGCTTCAGTATCATATTGGTCATGGCTCGGTCTTCACCAATGTCTGATGGCTGCCCCATAAATGTCTGGTTGATCCAGTCCGGAAGGCAGGCAAATACAGCCTCGCTTCGATATGCGGAAAGCGCTCCGGGAGTACACATTACCGTTTTAAGCATACTTTCAACCGACCTTACAAACTCAAAGCTCAGCACAAAGCTCACGTTGAGCATTTTTGGAAGGATACCTTTGTTGTTAAGCACTTTTACATTACCGGCTACGGCTCCACACTTGTCATTTACCACAAATGGGCTTACAAGGTTCCTGAGCGTATCCGGCTTCACGATAGAATCGCTGTCAACCGTTACAAAGATCTCACCAGTACCTATATTGAAACCATGGTACAGCGCATGCCTTTTACCCATATTTTTAGGCTGCTGAAAAATCTCAACCCTGTCGCCAAGGCTCTTTTTGGCCTGCTGCATCCAGTACCATGTATCATCAACGCTACCATCATCTACCGCGATAAGCTGTAGTTTATGCGCTGGAAAATCACTTTCGGCAAGGCTTTTCAGCGTATCCCACACCTGTTTTCCTTCATTATACGCCGGCACGATAACCGTACAGGTTGGCAGAAGTTCGTCTGATACCGATGTTACCGGCTTGTAGCGTATATACAGGTAAATGCTGTAAAGAAAGAAACCCAGCCTGAAGAGCAGCAGTGCACTCATGATAACGATCAGGCTAAGCCCCCACCATGTATTGAGACGCTCCATATTGAATTGTTCAAACTCATCCTGAAGCTGGTATACCGTATATCCGGCCCCAATCATCAGCAGGAAAGTACCTACAAGCACAGCGATACTCAATAGTGGCCGGTCTGCTTTTTTCTTTTTAGGCTCAGCCGCCCTGGCTGTTTGGGTAAAACTTCCCGTAAAGGTGTACTCGTTAATGTTTATATTATTTCCCGAAGGATAGATTGGTTGTGTTGTAAAGGTCTGGCTTTTCATAGTCTTTGGTTTTTATGCTTAAACTTAAGCCCCAAACGTATCCGCACATAGTAAGGGCTACTTCATATAGCCAAGCATTATGCCACGAGCATAAATAACTATATATCAGCGATTTTACATTACTTTAACTATTAAAAATGCTGTGGAATTTCCACAAATTGTACCACAGTTCCCCAATAGTACAGCTTAATAGCACACATGCGCCAGGTAGACAATTGAGTACATTGTAACACAAATGGCCGATTCAAAATTGAAAGGCCATACAAGCCGTTTCTCAGGCTCATCCCGTATCCAGATCAGTGCCAGCACCCAGAATATTCCCGAAAAAACAATATCCATCCAGTCGAAGCGTCCGTTTGTAATACCAAATAACTGGAATAGCTCCATAACAATGGCAATAAAGATGGGCACACAGCCCAGGCCAAAACTTCTTTCCCCTGTTTTTACATAAAACATTCCGGAGGTAATTGTTATACAGAAGACCCATAACCCTTCGGGCAATGAAAAAACCAGCCAGTCGTTGAGGGGCAATGCCGAAGTGACAAAGTATTTAAGCCGGTAATAGGTATCGTGCGATACGAGGGCCATAACGATCTTATTTACCAGTGTTTTTTCTGTACGGTAAAAAACATATATAAACAGGCACACCAGAAGCGACAAAACTACAGGCGGGATATATTTCTTCAAGGCTTTGTAAAGATTAAAAGTTTAAAATAAGATACGACACCAAGTGATATTTCTTCTGTAAGCCGGAATGTGTGAAACCCTTTAATTTCCTCTTGCCGGAATACAGGCCTGAAGTGAAGCAGCTTCGCAAAAGGAACAAAGCATTTGTCCACATACTGCACGACATTATTGGGTGTAAAATGATTCAGGATATAAAGCTTACCTCCCGGCTTCATCACCCTGTAAGCCTCGCTGAGCATTTTATCGGGATTGCCGGATACCGCAAGCACATGCGACAGCACCACATAATCGAAAGAGCCTTCAGCAAATTCAAGGTTCTCCCCATTCATCTCCAGTAATTGTACCCTGCCATCACATTGTTGTTTTGCTTTCTGCAGCATACCTGACGAAATATCAATACCTGTAATTATATGCTCTTTGTAGAGCTGTAAATGTGCCCCGGTACCCACACCAATTTCCAACAATCTGCCTCTGGGCTGTCCGTTCACTTTAGAGATCAGCATTTTCCTGAATCTGGCAAGAAAAATATCTATTACCGGATACAGCAGCGAAAACCTGTTGTAAAAAGTTGCAGTCTTGTTCATAGTAAAAATTACAGGGCAACATCCAGCGCCATTATTTCCTTTTTGTATTGTGGGGGAAGCATAAGATTTTTCAGTAAGCGGTCGAATTTTACGATTCGTCCCAATTTATAAAACACAATTACCGGCTTAATAAGGCTTCCGCCTTTCAGGCGCAGCATTGTCCTTACTCTTACCGGGCATACTAATGCCTGTACCAGAAGCAGCAGTACATATCGTGTATAACCCAAATGCTGTCTGTATTTACCGAAAAGGTCATCGGTAAGAGCGCCGTGTTTCATGTTTTCCTTCAGGTGTCCGGCACGCATGGTTACCCAATCCCCGTACGTTTCCGGAAGGCCGGAAAGCCCCATACGGATACCAACACGATTGAACACATCAAAGACTTCCTCTTCCTCCGCTACTGTCAGTTTTCGCTCCAGCACTTCAAACGACCTGATAGAATAATCGATCAGCATAAACAAGACATCACGGTAGGCCCAGTCCGGTATTTTCATGCCACGCTTAGCCTCAACGCCTACATGGATCGCGGTGATTATGTCGATTGACTTTTCTGCCTCCTCCTTTTTGGCAAAGACGATGGACCTGGCATACGATACCGTAGAAAACAACCTCCCCAACGGGTCTGACGGGAGTTTGCCTGTAAAGTATAGCCAGTCAACGGCTTTGTTCAGTGCAAATTCGGCTGAAGCACCTGCAAATATGAAGAGAATGGTATCTCCCCTGCCCCATATTTTCCGTACAATCGAATCTTCATTCACAAAATAGTCCATAATAGCTAAATTTAAAAGAACTTTGAAATACAAAGTTTTGATACAAAAATTTTTATTTGTGCGATTTCACGAGTTTTTCAAGTATGCTCAGGTGTTCCAAAAACGCCGCCTTACCCCCCTTTGTCATAAAATACTTTGTGTTGGGTTTCCTCCCAACAAATGATTTCTCTACACCTATGAATTCTTCTTTCTCCAACGCTTTTAGGTGGCTGGCAAGGTTTCCGTCCGTCACATCAAGGTACTCTTTAAGCGCATTAAAGTCCAGGGTATCATTAACGGCCAACGCCGACATGATACCAAGCCTTATGCGGCTCTCAAATGCCTTATGTAAACTGTTTACCTGTGCTTTCACCTTTCGTATTTGTAGTGCACGTAAATGCCGTAAATAATATGCCCAACGCCAAAGCCGAGCGCCCAGAAGAGCAGGCCAAGACCCAGGAACCATGCTCCGGCAAGACCTAACGCGATCTGTATCAGCCCTAAAACTTTTACATCTTCGTACGTATACCTGCCTGCAATATACAGCGAAAAACCGTAAAAAATAAGCGTAACAGGCGCTACAAGGCCTATCAGCCCTTTCGAAATAAGGATAAGTACAAACAGACCGCCCGCGATGAGCGGCACACTCATGTTGAACATCAGCCTCCTGGAAGTGGCATTCCACAATTTTTCATTTCGCTTTTGTGCTTTCCTGCCGGATAATACCGCGGCGGTACCTATGGCCAGTACGAGTACAACAAACCCTAAGAGCAGAATTTCATTAAGATTGCCTGCATATTGACTATGAGTACCTGTACCTTTATTATATTCCTCATTTGTAAAGCCAAATACATAATGTGCAAGGTAAGCGCCAATGAGCGCGTAAACACCGGCCATTATGCCTGCCCATCCCGACAATGAAAGGAATTTTGTGGAGCGCTCCATCATAGAGCGGATTTCCGATAGGTCGCGGATATAGTCCTGTTGCTGTTCCATGGTAAAAGTACTTTTCATTACAAAGTTAAATCTTTTACCGGATAAACAAGCGACCAGATCAAAAAAATTAAACATTGCCCCTGTCTGCTGAATTGCCTAAATTGCCGCTCCAAATCGAAAATTCATGTCAGCCAATTATATCATCGATCAAAAATTCTACGGAAAGCATTTTACCAATGAAGACATAATGTATAAGGATTTTGAACGGTGTTCCTTTACAGACTGCGATTTTTCGAAATGCAATTATACCGGTTCCGCTTTTATAGACTGTAATTTTACCGGCTGTAATTTTAAAGAAGCGAAGGTCAATTACGTAGGATTGCGTACCGTATTTTTTGACGGGTGCGACTTTACAGGGGTTAACTTCTCTATGGTAGATCCCCTGTTCTTTTCTGTAGAATTTAAAAACTGCAAGCTGGATTACGCGAAGTTCTATACCCTGAAAATAAAAGCCACGATTTTTACCGACTGCAGTATTATTGCAGCCGATTTTATGAGTACTGACCTTACAGAGGTGCTTTTTGATAACTGCAACCTTCATAAAAGCGTTTTTCATGATTCCGTTGCCAATAAGGCCGACTTTACAACCAGCTATAATTTTTCTATAGACCCGGAACGCAACAAACTGCGCCGTGCCCGTTTTTCACAGGAAGGCCTTAAAGGATTGCTGGAGAAATACGAGATCGTGGTGGTTTAGCGTCAGGCAGTGCGCAAAACGAATTTCGACAATTCTGTCGGCAGGATATGCTGCTTCCAGTCTATCTCCAATAGTGTACGAACCTGTTCGCGCAGCTCCCTGAAATTAAATGGCTTCACAAAATAATGATTGGCGCCAAGCGAATACGCGTCATTAATAAAGGTATCATTCGTTGTGGTAGAATACACGATTACCGGTATGTTCTCAAATCCTGAAAATTGTTTTAAAGATTTTAACGCCTCAAGGCCATTGATCTTTGGCATGTTTACATCCAGAAAAATAATATCCGGACGATCGTCACCGCAATTTTCAAGTTGCGCCAGTAGTTCTTCACCATTATAGGAAACAGTCAAACTGCACCCTCCGCAAATCTCGGCAACGGCAAGCTTGAAAAATTCCACATCGTCGTGATCATCATCAGAAAGGTAGATTTTTTTTGTTGATAGCATAAGTCCACATATTGTGACTCGCGAAAAGATAGTCCTTGAAAACTGCTTTCCTTGCTATAAGAGAGAGGTTTATAAAAAGAAGCTTTAAGTAAATCTGGTTACTAAAGGTGTAAAGGTAAGCATTAAAATTTTGATTAACTGCTTTTTAACGTCCGCAGTATTATAAGATTAAGCAGAGCAGTATTAAATAACATTATTAATTAAATATCAGTCGACTATAATTTATACACTACTAAATGAATATTCGCGGCCTTATTTATTAGGTTACAAAAAATATATACATTACATTTGCAGCTTACTATCAGCCATGTTATGGGCAGTTAGTATTAAAGACCCAGGGGCTTCCACCCACGGGTCTTTTTCTTTTACAGGCATTTATAACTATAGTCTCGCTATGGGGTAAGGTGTGTACCTCCAAAATAATGGCCCGTAATATCCCTGTCCCCTATATCGAGATAATCGCGTGCCACCAACTGAAAGTTATCATTGGCTTCAATCACCATTTCATAATTGGCTACCTGCAACAAGTCGCATATTTTCCGGGTTATCGCTTTCTTATCTTTTGCCTCATCATTACTCAGCATTAAATAAAAAAGAAGGTAGGTCTCAAATTTACGGCTTCGCTTACTGTTGTGATCGCGCACATCTTCCGATATTCCGGTATCGGCGCGAATAGATACAATATCTGACCTGCCTTTACTGATATTGGCGGCGGCATATTTCCAAAAATTTTCGGGACTGTACCCTTCCGTAAATCTTAGTTCCCCACTGCCTGGCAGCTGCAGAACAACAAAATAAGTCTCCATAGCACACGGTGATTTAGACCTAAATTATCTATTTTACAGGTTTTTAGCAATAAATTTAAAAATCGATTAACATTTTATTCACCTGAGTAATTATATTTTATTTAAAACAATATAGTATTATTTAAAATATAATTTTCAGCAATCAATAAAAAAGCCCTTTAAGCCAGGGGCTCAAAGGGCTTTGGTAAAGTATAATTTTCTTTAGAAAACGAATATCGGCCTTTCGCTCATCATATCGTTTACCTCATCGGCGATTTCTTCAAGAAGTGCCTCATTGGTATGATCCAGGATTACACGATCGATCATATCTACTATCGTTTCCATGTCTGCTTCTACAAGGCCGCGGGTGGTAATGGCGGCAGTACCCACACGGATACCCGAAGTTACAAAAGGCGACTTGTCGTCAAACGGCACCATATTCTTGTTTACGGTTATTTCCGCCTTTACCAACGCATTTTCAGCTTCTTTGCCCGAAATGTTCTTATTCCTCAGATCGATAAGCATCATGTGGTTGTCTGTACCTCCCGAAATAATATCATATCCACGCTTTACAAATGCTTCTGCCATGGCTTTAGCATTTTTTTGCACCTGCATGGTATAACGGAAAAACTCATCTGAAAGCGCTTCACCAAAAGCTACAGCTTTAGCAGCTATAATATGCTCCAGCGGCCCTCCCTGGTTGCCCGGGAATACGGCGCCATCAAGCAATGAAGACATCATCCTGATTTCTCCTTTAGGCGTTTTTATACCAAACGGGTTCTCAAAGTCTTTACCCATCATGATCATACCGCCACGTGGCCCGCGAAGGGTTTTGTGGGTTGTGGTAGTAACAATATGGCAATGTGGTATAGGGTCGTTCATAAGCCCTTTGGCAATAAGGCCTGCCGGGTGTGAAATATCAGCCATAAGCAATGCCCCTACACTGTCGGCAATTTCACGGAAGCGTTTAAAGTCCATATCACGCGAATAGGCCGAAGCGCCCGCGATGATAAGCTGTGGCCTTTCCTGCGTTGCTATTTCCTGTATTTTGTCATAATTAAGAAGGCCTGTCTCTTTTTCAACACCGTAGAATACAGGATTGTAAAGCCTTCCCGAAAAATTAACCGGCGAACCGTGCGTAAGGTGTCCGCCATGCGAAAGGTCGAAACCTAATATCTTATCGCCCGGCTTAAGAACGGCATGGTATACAGACGAATTGGCCTGGGAACCCGAATGCGGCTGTACGTTTACATACTCTGCACCAAAAAGTGCCTTGGCACGGTCGATAGCGATCTGCTCGATCACATCTACAACCTCGCAGCCACCATAGTAGCGCTTGCCCGGGTAGCCTTCTGCATATTTATTGGTAAGCACGGAACCTGCAGCTTCCATAACCTGGTCGCTCACAAAATTTTCCGATGCAATTAGTTCAAGTCCGTGTATTTGCCTGTCTTGTTCTTCAAGGATAAGGTCGAAAATTTGTTCGTCGCGTTGCATTTTATAATTTTTCGTTAATTTGCTGTCAAAAGTACAAAAAACGTTTGGTAAAACGAGATAGGAAAGTATATTTGATAATTCAATAAAACAAAAAAAACGTACACAAAATATGCCACTTACAGCAAATGACCCTTCCAGAAAATCCTGGCTCAACGTGCCGAAAGACAGTGATTTCCCTATTCAAAATATCCCTTTTGGAGTTTTCCTGACCAAAGATGACGTTGTAACCATCGGTACACGGATCGGTGACTTTGCCATAGACCTTGGCGCCCTGCAGCAGCTCAACTATTTTGAGGGCATAGAACTTACCGACGATATGTTTATGCAGGATACCCTGAACGATTTTATTTCGGACGGAAAAAAAACCTGGAGACTGGTGCGTAACCGCATTGCAGAGCTTTTTGATGAAAAGAACACAACCCTTAGAGATAATGAAGAGCACAAATCGGTTGTGATCTTCAGTATTGAAGATGTAGAAATGCAGCTTCCGGTACTTATTGGAGACTATACCGATTTTTATTCCAGCCGCGAGCACGCTACCAATGTGGGTATAATGTTCCGCGACCCGGAAAATGCTTTGCTTCCCAACTGGCTCCACCTGCCTGTAGGTTATCACGGAAGATCGTCTACAATAATACCATCAGGTATACCGGTACACCGCCCTATGGGGCAGACATTGCCTCCGGGAGCCGAAAAACCTGTTTTCGGGCCATCAAGGCTGGTTGACTTTGAACTTGAAATGGCTTTTATCACTACCGATGCCAACGTAATGGGTGAATCGATCCCGGTTGAAGAGGCGGAAGAGCATATCTTCGGTATGGTGCTGTTTAACGACTGGAGCGCCCGCGACATACAAAAATGGGAATACGTGCCGCTCGGACCGTTCCTTGCCAAGAACTTTGCGTCGTCGATGTCGCCATGGATCGTAACGCTGGATGCCCTGGAACCTTTCCGTGCGGAAGGCCCCGTACAAAATGACCCGCAGCCTCTGGAATACCTTCAGCAAACCGGCGCCCATGCCTTCGACATTAAACTCCAGGTAGCCATAGAGCCGGAAGGCGGCGAAGAGACCGTAATAAGCAACTCCAACTTTAAATATATGTACTGGAGCATGGCGCAGCAACTGGCACATCACACCGTAAACGGCTGCCGCGTAAATAGTGGCGACCTTATGGGAAGTGGTACTATTTCAGGCCCTACGCCGGATAGTTTCGGCTCGATGCTGGAACTTACATGGGGCGGTAAGAATCCTTTGACACTTAGAGACGGATCGGAACGTAAATTTATCAATGACGGTGACTGCGTTATCATGCGCGGCTATTGCCAAAACGATGAAGTGCGGATCGGCTTCGGGGAAGTCTGCAGCAGGCTGCTCCCTCCGTATAAGAAATAAAAAATAAGACTGTCTCAAAGTTCCATTTCGACCGCAGTGCAACGGAGTGGAGAAATCTCAGAACATTGATTTAAAATTAATTAAAAGAGATTTCTCCTCTCGTCGAAATGGAAAACCCGGTAGTTGTTACTACCTTGAGACAGACCTTTTTTTACTTTGTCTCGACACTTACAATTAACAGGCAAAGCAGATTGCAGATTAACTGCCCGACTCGATACGATAGATCTCCACAATATTTTTCATGATCTGCTTAAAGTCGATCGCCAGGTCTACAAGCTTACCGGTGCCTATGTCGAATATCCATCCATGCACTGTAAGGCCGCGCTCCGATATCGCCTGCTGCACCTCAGCGGTCTTGATAACGTTGATGCATTGCTCCTGTACGTTCAATTCTACCAGGCGCTCATAACGGTGTGTATCGTCTTCTATTGTGTCCAGTTCTTTTCTGTGCAGGCGGTATACGTCACGTATATTGCGCAGCCACGGATTCAGTATCCCCAAATCGGCATTTTGCATAGCCGCCAGTACGCCACCGCAACCATAATGCCCACAGACTACCACATGCTGTACCTTTAGAACACTTACAGCGTAATTGATGACCGACATGATATTGAGGTCGGTATTGGGTACCATATTGGCAATGTTACGGTGTACGAAGGCCTCACCCGGCTGTATGCCCATAAGCTCTTCCGCAGTAACGCGGCTGTCTGAACAGCCTATGTATAATATTCCCGGCGACTGCCCTTTGGCCAGCTTTTCGAAATAGCCGGCATCGTTGTTGAGCTGTTTTTCAACCCAGGCCTGGTTGTTCTCAAAAACTTTTTTTATGTCCATACCTAATGATTTTGATGATCATAAAGATATTACATTTTGTCTGAAGTTAGAATACTACGGTAGGGTGTAAATAGACCGTGAGGCTTTAGAATTGCTTATCAGAAGCGCATAATTAATAAACGACATTGTAGTTTGTCCCGTATAATCAATAATAGACTTTTCGGGAGTTATAATCTCGATAAGGTCTGTACAGCCTGGGAGGTTATAAGGGCTCTTCCTTCCATCCAGTTTATAAAGCGTGAGTCCGGATACTTTTTGTTTCTTCAGGGCGTCAATTCCCCGGAAATACTCTCCGGCACTATCCCCGGAACCTTCGGTGCTCGTAGTAGAATGGGAATATTCTCCATCAATGTACTTATCATCCCAAATCACTTCAGATTCATTAAAGTATCCCATAATGCTTACCAAATTTTCATTATTGTAAAGCTTATTATCTAAAAGCCGCTTAAAAAACGGAATGGCTTTACCTTCTTTTGCTTTCATTATATGAAAAAAACCATATCGGGCATACACCAGCACATCTTTAAGATTATACATGGCATATAACCTGGCGTAGTTCCTGTAAATCTCTTCTTCCCTGTGGTATTTACCAAAACTGGTTTTAAGCAGCGATATAACGGCGTCGAATTTCACCGTATCAATTATCTTCCGGGAATACCTTGATTTATCAGACTCAAAATCATCAACAAAAGCAATAAGCTCCCTTTTACTAAAGCTGTCATAATAGGGTGAAAAATCAGTTGTATCAGCCGCTACAGTATGCTGTAGTTGTTCGGCGTGATGCCAGTCCTTCGTATCCTTAATCAGGGAGAGCAGCAACTTATAATTGTATTTATAGGTTACTACCGGATCCGGCCCCAGGACTGTAAGCTTCCTGTTTTTTGGCAGTTTGTCATTGATGGCTTTAAGTTTCTTCCACTTTTCGAAAACTTCCACTGTACGTTCCTGCGGCACGCGTGTACCGTAATGTATAATGAGGTCTTTCAGCAGCATTTCGTCCCCTGACAGGAGATATTCGTTTAAAAAATTTGCTATCCCCATATCGGTCTCCGCAACATAATAGCGAAGGCCATTATTTTCAATCAGGGATGTTATCAGCGCTATTTCGGCTTCTTCCGTTTTTGCACTTCCATGGTACGCCCCAAAGCCGACAAGTCCGGTTTTACTAAGATTAAGCACAAAAGGCTTTGTTACATCCCACTTATTTTTTTTGAGATAAGCCTCTTTGTTTTGCCCAAACGCCACAGTACAGAACAATACTACTATTATACTTAGATAACTTTTCATGACACGATAATTGATCCTGACAAAATTCGGCCATAATGCTATGATAAAATTGTACGATTGGGACAGATGCTTCGACGGCGTTTCAAACTTTTAGAAAATGTGTTTTAAGGATTTAGTTCCATGAAAATTATAATATATTTGATGCCATTAGTAAACAACCACAATGAGTTTTTTCGCCGGAACCAAGTATACCCTGCTCGACAGTTTTTCACTGGACGCGATTCCCTGTCCTAAATGTGGAGGCATTAATACCCTTTTCGCAGCCACAAGAGCAAAATACTTCCATATCCTCGGAATCCCATTTCTGCCATTAGGAAAAGAAACTCTGATAAAATGCTCCGGCTGTGCCCAGCCTATAAACACATACGATATCACCGGCCCAATGCATGGCATAATCGGGCAGCGGGAGTTTATTTACAAAAAAAGCTGGCCGCTATGGCATGTCAGCGGACTGATCATTCCCATATTCCTCCTTTTTAGTATATGTACTTTTAATTCAGTACGTTTTATCGACAGGATCAATAATGCTGCTCCCGACCCCGCCCTGGCTTCTACCCAGTATAATAAAGACGTGAGTATGCTGATCGTAAATCCGTCGATGGAAACCGATTCGGTGTCTTTCCGCATCAAAACCTATCTCGACAGAAATGTGACTGATGAGCTCGAAAAATCTAATTTTCGCTATTTCAGCCGTTTCAGGGACGGTAAACTTCTTGTACTCCTACAGGTAGACGACCTGTATAAAGTAGGCGAAAAAGCCCGCGGCGAATTTATCGAAATGATCGAAGAGATCCTTTTTACATACACCTACTCTTTCGACAGAGATGTATACATTGGGGTGCTTAATCAATCGGGACCGGAACTGGTGAGTACACCTTCCTACCAGGACCTGAACGGGAATTATGCCAATGACGCTTACCTTGAAGAATTTTACAAAGATGAATTAGAGTCTATACTAAAGTATACGCTCAGGTAATCTGTAGGGAATTAAACGTTACGTGCTGGTGCTTCTTTTCTCCTGAAAAAGGATATTTGCTTCAAAAATTTCTTTCCTTTTATCTCAACAAAGTTATAGGTAATGTGGGAGTATATAACCAGGCAAATGAGGTAAACGAAGATTACCGCTGTTACATTCAGTTCGGTTACAGGCAGCCTAATAATGTTAAATGCTGCTTTAGAAATAATGATCATTACAATGGCATGGTTAAGATACATAGAATACGATATCTTGCCCAAATACTGCAAAACCCCTCCATACAATAACTGTACTATTTTGCCGGTGGATAGCGCATACACATAAACCGCAAAACCAAAAAAAACAGGTATCGTAAGTAAGGTAAACAATTCGATTTCGATAACATGATAATAGCGTACAAAAAACAATGCTATTAAAAGTATGGGTACAATATACTCCCAATAGGCGCCAATTCCTTTGTGCCCATATTTGCGAAAGGCCATAAATGTAAAAACACCAACTATAAAACATACCAATCCGCGTACAAACCCCCACTTATATGTTTGCATGTACACTCCTGTATAGATGAGAAAAGCAACAGAAAGAACCGCAATAATCATTAACAGATACTTATTTTTTTTCCCGGCAAACAGCATGACGAGGCCAAAAACTATGTATGAAATCATTTCGCAAGAAATAGACCATGAAGGGAAATTGATTCCCACTACTCCCAAAGCAGGGGTTGAATTGAGAAAGAGCAGCGTATTCGCAGTTTGTGTGAGCAAAATAAGTGTTGATTCGGTATGAGCAAGTAAATGAGGCATAAAAATATTAAACACCAGCTCAAATGCCAAAAAAACCAGCGCTGTATAGAGCAGCAAGGGATAGAGCCGTATAAATCTCGCTTTGAGATAATCTCCGAATAACACTGGCGATTGCAGCCTGTCGATATAATTCAGGCAGATAACAAAGCCAGAAAGGACAAAGAAAAAGTCGACAAAAAGTTCGCCCTGTCGCACTAAAAAATTTGAAGTGGCACTTATCTCGGAAAATTCATTTTCATAAGGGAAATGATATATCGCGACCATAAGTGAAAATAATCCCCTCAAGCCATCCAGTTGCAACAACCTGATATTCTGCTTCCCCATTAATTATCCTTCAAATCCTTTTATTAATACTTCCAAAATGCTGATAGCAGCCTCACTAATTTTTGTGCCCGGCCCAAAAACCGCTACCGCTCCGGCGTCAAACAAATATTGGTAATCCTGTGCCGGTATCACACCACCAACAATAACCATAATGTCTTCACGCCCGTAATTTTTCAGTTCTTCGATCACCTGAGGCACAAGGGTTTTATGCCCTGCAGCCAGTGACGAAACGCCCAAAATATGCACGTCATTTTCCACGGCTTGTTTAGCAGCTTCAGCCGGGGTCTGGAATAGCGGGCCAATATCCACATCAAAGCCAACGTCGGCATAGCCGGTAGCTACCACCTTTGCGCCGCGGTCGTGCCCGTCCTGCCCCATTTTGGCAATCATGATCCGTGGCCTGCGGCCTTCCAGCTTTGCGAACTGATCGGCAAGCTGTTTTGCTTTTTCAAAGCTTTTGTCGTTCTTTATCTCTTTGCTATACACGCCGCTAAATGATTTGATCTGTGCTTTGTACCTTCCGAATACTGTTTCCAGCGCATCGCTTATCTCACCCAGGGTAGCCCTGTAGCGTGCGGCCTCAACGGCCAGTACGAGTAAATTGCCTTCTCCCGACTTTGCCGAAGCAGTAAGTTTATCAAGGCATTCTTTTACTTTTTCGCTATCACGCGAAGCCTTTATCTGATCCAGGCGGTCGATTTGCTGGCGGCGAACGGTTTGGTTATCCACTTCAAGAATATGCAGTGGGTCTTCCTTTTCAAGCCGGTACTTATTAACCCCTACAATAATGTCCTGCCCGCTGTCGATACGTGCCTGCTTACGGGCGGCGGCTTCTTCAATACGCAACTTTGGTATACCGGCTTCGATGGCCTTAGTCATACCACCAAGCTCTTCCACTTCCTCAATAAGGGCCCAGGCTTTTTTAGCAATTTCGTCAGTAAGGCTTTCTACGTAGTAGCTGCCTGCCCAAGGGTCGACCGTTTTTGTTATCTTCGTTTCTTCCTGAAGGAATATCTGGGTATTACGGGCTATACGTGCCGAGAAATCGGTTGGCAGCGCAATGGCCTCATCAAGTGCGTTCGTGTGCAGCGACTGTGTCCCGCCGAATGCCGCTGCCGCTGCCTCGATACACGTACGGGCGACATTATTGAAAGGGTCCTGCTCTGTTAAGCTCCAGCCACTGGTCTGGCAGTGCGTACGCAGGGCCAGCGATTTTTCATCTTTCGGGTCGAATTCCTTCAGAAGCTTTGCCCAAAGCATACGGCCTGCGCGCATCTTGGCAATTTCCATAAAATGGTTCATGCCAATGGCCCAGAAGAAAGAAAGCCGAGGAGCAAAAACGTCTATTTCCATGCCTGCGGCCAGTCCGGTACGGATGTATTCCAAACCGTCGGCCAATGTATAAGCCAGCTCGATGTCGGCAGTAGCCCCGGCTTCCTGCATGTGGTAGCCCGATATACTGATCGAATTGAATTTCGGCATCTTACGGCTTGTATATTCAAATATATCCGCAATGATCTTCATGGATGGCGCCGGCGGATAGATGTACGTGTTACGCACCATAAATTCTTTCAGGATATCGTTTTGTATGGTCCCTGAAAGCAATTCCGGTAAAACACCCTGTTCCTCCGCAGCCACAATATAAAACGCCATGATGGGCAGCACGGCTCCGTTCATAGTCATGGAAACCGACATTTCATTTAGCGGTATCTGATCAAAGAGCACTTTCATATCCTCTACGCTGTCTATGGCTACCCCTGCTTTCCCTACATCGCCCACTACACGTTCATGATCGCTGTCATAACCGCGGTGCGTAGCCAGGTCAAACGCCACAGAAAGCCCTTTTTGACCCGCGGCAAGGTTGCGGCGGTAGAAGGCATTACTCTCCTGAGCAGTAGAGAACCCGGCGTATTGACGGATCGTCCAGGGGCGGCGCACATACATCGTGGCATACGGGCCACGAAGGTTGGGTGCAAAACCCGCCCCAAAAGCAATATGCTCCAGGTTTTCGATATCTTGGGCAGTATAATTTGGCTTCACGGCAATACCTTCCGCAGTTACAAAATCCTGTTCCGGTTTTTGCACTTGGGATTGGTTGTCTGCGCTGATCTTAATATGTTGGAGGTTTTTTCTCATAACTAATTATTCCCGGATTTCTCGTTTTCAAGCCTTTCCTGCTCTATCTTTTCGGCCAGCCTCTTTTCTATAATCGGTGAAATAAGTGTTTTCCTCGGATTGGCTTTTACGAACGGATACAGTTCGAGGTCACCGCTCATTCTGTCATTCTTATTTGGGTATTTATTTGTACCAAGTAATACTTCTTTACCGCTGTCAAACAGTTCCTGCTCTTTGGAAGCGCTCTCCTGTATCTTGCGTTGTATAATGCCTTCTTTAAGCTGTGTGAGGAAACCTCCGTTAGCTTCAATATCCTTAAACAGCTCCAGCGCTTTTTCGGCCAGCTGTTGGGTCAGCTCTTCAATGTAATAAGCCCCGTCGGCGGCATTGCTTACTTTATCCATATAACTTTCGTGCTTCAGCACTAAAAGCTGGTTACGCGCTATACGGTCGCCGAACTCATTGTCTTTATGGTATAATGCATCATAAGCCAGGTTGGCTACAGCATCGGCACCACCCAATATGGCACTCATGCACTCGGTTGTAGTGCGCAGCATATTTACGTTGTAGTCGTACAGCGTTTTGTTGCGTTTGGTAGGCGTCGCAATAATATGGCATTCAGGATTGTGGCCGTATTCTTTTGCAATTATTCCGAATAACAATCGGAAAGCCCGCAATTTTGCAATCTCAAAAAAGTAATTGCTCCCCACCGAAAACTGTACTGTTACCGGCCTGTGTATCGTAGCAATGCGGTTGAAATATTCATTGGCGTGCGCAAGCGTATAGGCGAGCTGCTGCACGATATTGGCACCGGCATTTTGGTACGTGCTTCCATCCACACCCAGAAAACGGATATGGGTGCAGGCAATCGCGATAGTATTCAGTACCTCTGTGTCATTATCAAGACTGGCAAACCAGTTGCCGTCTTTTGCAAGTTGCCCTATAGGATCGAGCTGTACGTACCAGTCGGCTGTAGCATCTTTTGCCAAAGCATCGAGTTTCTTAACGAAATCGATTGAGAGAAAACCCAAATTGAAGTACAGAATAATACCCGAAGGAATACCTGCAAGCAGCTTTTGTATATCGGTATCTTCATTGGGAACAGTAAAGCGGATACTTTCCGCACCACGCTTTAACGTGCTTAGCGCCCTGCCATTGGATTTCTCCACATCGTGCACAAAAATATTCTGGCAGATGGAAAAAGCAGTAGCGTTTTTCGACGCCGTAACCGGTTCTTTAAACTCATCGATATGGTAAAAGGGCTTTACTTTTATCCCTTCGGCACTTTCCCAAACCAGGGTTTCGTTATAGTCCGCGCCTTTCAGCTCGTATTGTATCTGCTGCTTCCACTGTTTGGAAGATACGGCGTCAAATTCGTTAAAAAGGTTTTCGCTCATGCGGTAGTATTAAAGTGATCGTGTCGTTTCTTCCTTCAGGGTGTCCTCTTCAAACTCAATGATATAAATATCCTCATTCTCTCGTTTCATATAGTACTTTTCCCTGGCATATTTTTCGGTCTGGTCGGGGTTGTTCAGCTGTTTTATGCTTGCGCTGTCCTTGCGCTTTTCATTCAGGTAGTATTGCTTATTATCCTCCAGTTCCTCGATCTTTTTGTCGAGGATCCTTTTTTCAAAGTAAGAGTAGTTGTCCAGAAAGATCATCCAGACACTTACAAAAAGAATAACCAGCACGTAGCGGTTCCCGAGAAATTTCAGGAAAGGGTACTTGCCGGTTATTTTTTTGAATGCATTCATATATTATAAACTCCAAAAAACAAATCCCAAATAACAAACTTAGGACGATGCTAAAGAAGATTTTTCCATAATCGACGAAAATATCTTTTTAAGCTCAGTTGCTTCCTGGATGAGTACATTTAATTCATTTATAGATTGCGTATTGCAAACCTTTAACAAAGAAAGCCAATAATTAGATTCTTTAGCTTCCTTCCTGCATATTTTTATCCTGTAGTAAAAATCTTTTTTACTTAAAGATTCATTGGCCTCAATATAATTTGCGCCTACAGAACCCGAAGATCTGACAAGCTGCTTGCCATCTTCAATTGTTTCTATCATCCTTGGCAGTTTTTTCAGCATCAGTCTGCAATCCTTCGCAAAAAGAAAAGTTCTTTCCTCGAGATCATATACTTTCTGTTCCATAAAACTACAAGTTCTGAAGGTTTGTTATTTGAGATTTGCTATTTGGAATTTTTAAAGAATTCTCTGGTTTATCACTGCCCTTACCACATCTATCGCGACTGTATTGTAACGATCGTTCGGGATGATGATATCGGCATGTGCCTTGGTAGGTTCAATAAACTGTTCGTGCATCGGCTTGAGTGTCGTCTGGTAGCGGTTAAGTACCTCATTCATATCGCGGCCCCTTTCGGCTATATCACGCTTCAGGCGGCGGATAAGCCTTTCGTCCGGGTCGGCATGTACAAAGATCTTTATATCAAACAGATCCCTCAGTTTTGGATCGGACAGGATCAGGATTCCCTCTACGATCATTACCTTACGCGGATGTGTCAGTATCGTGTCGTCAGTACGGTTATGGGTTACAAATGAATACACCGGCTGCTCTATAACTTCCCCTGCTTTCAACTGCCTTAGATGTTCAGTAAGTAATTCGAAATCAATAGCCCGAGGATGGTCGAAGTTGATCTTTGCACGGTCTTCATAGCTAAGGTTGGTCGTCTCCCTGTAGTAGTGGTCCTGGCTGATGATACCCACCTCTGTCAGCGGCAACTCGTTCATGATCTGGTGCACAACGGTAGTCTTACCGCTTCCGGTTCCCCCGGCAATTCCGATAATAAGCATTAGGTATTGTTTTTGTTTTTGCAAAAGTAGCAATTATCATCGTCAACGAGGGAAATTTTAAGTTGTGAATTCATAAATTTTCCTATTTCGTTATCGGTTAAACAGAAGCAGCAGGCACTTAGGTTTTTATTTGCCTGATGCCTTTTCGGAAAGCCCCCGGCGTCATGCCTTTCTTTTTTAGGAATACCCTGTTAAAGTACGTCAGGCTCTCAAACCCCGATGCATGGGCCACCTCCCCTATTGTGCTGTCAGTTTCCGTAAGGAGCCTGCACGCATTGCCCGTTCGGATATCATTTACATAATCGGAAAAAGTCCTGCCTGTAACCCTTTTAAAAAATTTACAGAAAGCGCTGTCGGAGAGGTGTACGAGTTCCGCTGCCTTCCTCAGGCTCAGTCCATCGGCGGACTGCTTCTGAATATAAGTGAATACCTTATTGATACGGCCTTCGCTCACCTTCCCTTTTACAGGGGAGAAAAATTCTGAAGCCAATGCGGAGGGCTGCTGTATGCTTAGTTGCCGCAGTATGTCGAGCAATGCCATTACTTTTTCAATACCTGTTCTAGATGGAAGCTTCTTTATAAGGGCAACGGTTTTAATGTTTTGCCCGGAAGCAAAAAACAGCCCGGAGGAAGCATTAGCCAACAGCCTTTCGATATCGGCAAATTCCGTATGGCGCAGGAAGCTTCCGATAAATTCGGTCGAAAACTGTATCACTACAGCCGATGTACTCCCGCGCTGCGGCTCGCTGCTCCAGGTATGCGGCAGGCCGGAACCCAGCAATACGAGGTCGCCCGTTTCAAAGCTTTCGTAGCTGTCGCCCACCAGTCGTTTCCCTTCACCTTTTGTAATAAGCGTAAGCTCATACTCCGGGTGGTAATGCCATTTGAATTCGAAATAGGGTACAACGGAATGATAGGCCACGAAGGACGCACCCTGCTTGTGCTTATCTATATTCTCATACAATGCCTTCATAAGTACAATATAATTATTTTTTCATTAAATAAATAAATTTCAAGGCAATATAGTGCTATTATTTTGACATTTTGTGCCTGATATAATTCGTAACGTTGGATAGCTTTGCCTTAAACACATTAACTATGGGACCTATACCTCGAGAATTGGCAGAGAAGCTCCGTGAGCCCTATGCCCTTACAGATGACCAGATCACTTTTTATCAAAAGAATCGCTTCATAAAACTGAAAGAGGTTTTTGATGCCGAAACGATTGCTTATTTCAATAATGCAATTACGGAGCAGGTAGCGAAAATGAATACCGGATCGAAATCGCTCGACGAAAGGGATACTTATGGTAAAGCATTCCTGCAGTTATTTAATTTATGGCGGGAAAACGATACCGTGAAGCAATTCGTGTTCAGCGAAAGGCTCGCAAAGATCGCGGCCGACCTGATGCTGGCAGAAGGTACGCGCCTGTACCATGACCAGGCATTGTTTAAAGAAGGCGGCGGCGGCATTACCCCATGGCATGCCGACCAGTACTACTGGCCCCTGGAGACCGACAAGACCGTTACGGCATGGATACCCTTACAGAAAACTCCGCTGGAAATGGGCCCGTTGGAGTTTAGCGCCGGAAGCCATATTATAGTGGAAGGCCGCGACCTGGAGATTGGTGATGAAAGCGAAAAAGTGATGCAGGAAAAACTGCGTGTAACCGATTTTGAGCATGTGATCGAACCCTTTGATCTTGGCGAGGTAAGCTTCCACTCCGGATGGGTATTTCATAGGGCGGGTGCAAACACTACCGATGAAATGAGAAAAGTAATGACCGTGATCTACATGGACCGTGATATGATTTTGAAGGAACCGGAAAACAAGAACCAGGTGAACGACTGGAAAACCTGGTGCCCTGGCGCTACAGTAGGCGAGATCATCATAACACCGCTTAATCCTGTATTATACCAGCCATAACCACTAATGAACATAAACTATTTATGCCCGCACTGGGGCTCTGAAGGTAAAACGGCTAAGGCATTTTTTGAAGCCGTACAACAGGAAGGTTACAACGGGATCGAGATCAACCTGCCGGAAGATAATACCTTCTTAAACGATTTTCAGCCAGAACTGGACTTAGCCAGGGCCGCCTACCGTGATTTTGGCTTTATCGCGCAATCGGTTCCCGAAGCAAGGACGGAAAATGTGCAGGAACATATAAAACGAGTCCTGCAAAGGCTGGAATTCCTCGCCGGATTCAGTCCCGACAGCATTAACTCGCACACCGGTAAAGATTATTTTTCTTTTGAAGACAATTGCCGCGTGATCGAGGCCATAGAAAACTTTGCCACTAAAAACAACATCATGGTGATGCATGAAACACACCGTGGCCGGTTCAGCTTCCACGGGCCTTCGCTTCTTCCCTATCTGGAGCGTTTCCCGGATATGAAGGTGGCGGCCGACTTTTCACACTGGTGTACCGTATCCGAAAGCCTGCTGGAAGGACAGGCAGAAGTGTTGGAGAAAGTATTGCCGCATATCGTACACATCCACGCCAGGGTGGGCCACGAGCAGGCACCGCAGGCAGCTGACCCTTTTGCGCCCGAGTGGCAGCATCACCTGGAGCAGTACCTCTCGTGGTGGAAAGACATAAAGCATTATAAAACCGGCAAAGGCGACGCAAAACTGACCATTACACCCGAAGCAGGGCCGGCGCCTTATATGCCCGCCGTGCCATTTACAAAGCAGCCATTGGGCAATCAATGGGCCATTAATGTCAAAATGAAAGAATACCTCAGCATCAACCTGTAATAGTATGAAAAAATATAGTTATAAAAGCTTACTAACGGGTGCATTACTGTTCGCGGCGGTAATCGCAACTGCCCAGGAAGACCCTTTTAAAAAAGTAAACACCCTTCCTGAAAAATTCACCATCCTGCCTTTCGGCGATGTAAAACCGCAGGGCTGGCTTAAGGATCAGGTGCAGCATAACCTGAATGGCTATACAGGCCATCTGGATGAACTGGTGCCCGATCTTATCACAAAAGATGACATTTACGGAAAAGACCGCCTTACCAAAAAGGTAAAGAGCAAAGACGTTGGGGCGCTTGGCGATAACGAGGGCGACTGGCAGGTGCAATTCCTGTGGTGGAACAGCGAAACGCAAAGCAACTGGTGGGATGGCTACATCCGGAGCGCCATCCTTACAAAGGATGAGGAACATCTTGCCAGGATTGAAAAATACATTGCACGCATTCTTGCCACACAGGATAAAGATGGCTATCTGGGTATTTATGACGATGAGCTGCGCTATACCTTCAATAATGAGAATGGCGAACTTTGGGCGAAAGCCACCCTGCTGCGCGGACTCCTGGCATGGTATGAGCATACTAAAGATCCTAAAATACTGGAAGCCGTAAAGAAGGCCACCGATAATGTGATGGTCAACTGGCCGGCAAACCGGTCGAAGCCGTTTTATTCGGTTAATCCAAATGTAGGAGGGTTATCGCACGGCCTTACGTTTACCGATGTACTGGAACAGCTGTATTACCTTACCAAAGAACAGAAATACCTGGACTATGCGCTATTCCTGTATAAAGATTTCTCTAACCATGAACTCAATGAAGACGCGCAGTATAAAAAGCTGATGGATGCATCACGCCTGCTTACCGGCCATGGCGTACATACCTACGAGCATCTGCGTTCGCTGGCGGCAGCATATTACGCCTCCGGTAATCCGGCATTGCAAATGGCTATAGATAATTTTGAAGCTAAAATAAAACTGGCCACAACGGCATCGGGCGGGCCTGTAGGTGACGAGTGGGTAGCCGGCAGAAAAGCCGATGCGACCAACCGCGGGTACGAGTATTGTTCCTTGCACGAATTGCTGCACAGCTATGCCAGCCTGTTAACGAAATCGGGATTAAAAGGCTATGGAGACAAAGCTGAGCATTTGTTTTTTAATGCTGCACAGGGGGCACGCCATCCGGAGCAAAGCTGTATTGCCTACCTGAAAAGTGATAACTCCTATGAAATGACAGGCGGGCTGAATGGCAATAAGGCAGATGACAGACAGACCCGTTATAAATATTCTCCCGTTCATCAGGATGCCGCGGTGTGCTGCGTTCCCAACGCGGGACGGATCGCTCCCTATTATATACAATACATGTGGCTTAAAGAAGGTAACAATCTTGTGGCTTCGCTATTGGGTCCAAGTGAAATGACGGCTGACATTCAGGGAAAAAAAGTTGCGGTAAAAGAAGTGACCGACTATCCGCACGGCAATACCATACGTTTTGAGATAGAAGGCAACGGGGCCGATTTCGCCCTGAAGATACGCAAGCCGGACTGGGTGACTAAATATAAGGTGAGTGTAAAATATAAAGAAGAGAATGGCTTTATCGTTGTTTCCAAAAAATGGAAGGCAAAGGATAATGTTACGGTAGAATTTACTCCGGAAGTTATGGTGCGGCAGGACATTAATGATGAGTACTACTTTTCATTCGGCGCGCTGGTGCTGGCGAGCCCGGTAAAAGGTAAGGAATCCAAAACCAAATTTTTCCCGCTGCCGGGATATGCCAACCTGGAATATACACCGGAAAACCACATCGTATACCAATATGCGGGCGAAAAGGTGACGCAAAAAGGAAATAGCCTTATATTTGAAACGAAGCTGTATAATCCCGACACGGGGAAAAATGAAACCGTTACCCTGCAACCTATGGATAAAACAATCCTCAGGCAGGTAACTTTTAAGAAAGGCTCAGCCCAAACCTCTACAATAGAGAGAAAGTAGCTTCACTCATGCCGGCCCATCCGTGTTGTACATGATAGGGATTACGACTAAACTGTAATATAAACAACAATGATCAAAAAGCTCATTCTACTACTTTCAATTGTATTCAGTATTAATACTTCGGCGCAACCGGAAGTTATGTACCATGTATTCCAACGCAGTTTTTTCGACAGCAACGGCGACGGGCACGGTGACCTGAAGGGCATGCAGCAAAAACTTGATTACCTGAAAGCGCTTGGCATAACAACCATCCTGCTTACACCATTATACCAAAGCGATTTTTACCACAACTATTTCGCCACTGATTTTGAAGCGATAGATAAGGAGTATGGTTCGTTTAAAGAATACCGCGACCTCATCGGCGAAGTGCATAAAAGAAAAATGAAGCTCTACCAGGATGTGGAGATGCAATACGTTACCGGAAAGCATCCGTGGTTTAAGGACTCCTATAAAAACCCGAAATCCAAATACAGCAGCTACCTTTATTATAATGATAAGCTCAACGAAAAGCCTTATTTCTTCTGGGATGTACCCGAATTCACCACGTATGACAATTTGAAGGAGCAGATCATTGTGGTCAATATGAAAGACCCAAAGGTAAAGGAGTATACTATTAAGGTACTGAAATACTGGATGGACCCGAATGGCGATGGCAACTTCAACGATGGTGTAGACGGCTACCGCCTGGATCACATGATGGATAACCTGGACAATTCCGGCAAGCTCACCAACCTGTTCAAAGACTTCTGGACACCTGTACTTTCCGACCTGAAAAAAGTAAACCCCAATATCCAGATCGTTGCCGAACAGGCCGACTGGAATTCGTACGGGCATGAGTATTTTACCAAAGGCAACACCGACCGTGTTTTTGCCTTCCGGCTAAAGCAGGCCATAACGAGCTTTGATAAAAAGAAGATAGAGGCCGCCGCCGATAGTACTTTCCTTTATAACCCCGCGGGAAAACAGCAGGTAGTTTTTATTGAAAATCACGATACCGACCGTTTTGCATCGGAACCCGGAATGAATACGCCAAAGCTGAAGATCGGGGCTGCCCTAAACATCCTGATGGGTGGTATTCCTTCTATATATTACGGACAGGAGCTCGGTATGAAGGGCAAACGCGAACAGCACCCAACCGATGGCACCGATATCCCGATCCGCGAAGCCTTTGAATGGTATGCCGCCGAAACCGGGCCGGGCATGGCACTTTGGTATAAAGACAGCGGCCCGTGGTGGAACAACCGCAATATGAAACCCAATGATGGCATTTCGCTGGAAGAGCAGGAAAAGGATCCCAATTCGTTGTGGAGTTATTACAAGCAGCTTATCCGGATGAGAAAAATGCACCCGGCACTGGTATACGGCACTTACAACAAGGTAGAGAACAGCAATAATGAGGTGTTATCTTTTAACCGTACTGCCAAAGAGGAGAAGCTGCTGGTAGTAATCAACCTCTCAGGCAACATTCAGGAAGTAATTATAGACCCCTATACAGACTATAGCCTCAACAGGCTCAAACTTGAAATTGGTACGCCTAACATTTCTTTTCCAAAAGGCGGGAGAACATTAACCCTCTCCCCGTACGCGATACAAGTATGGCGATTTTTACCGTAAACCCTTACAAACACTACTGTTCCGCATAATCCCCTAATGGGGATTTTTTATTGTAAAAAATTGATTAACAAAACCTTAATGGTTTATTTATTTATTGGAAACCTGTTTGGAAGAGGGTAATCATAATTTTGGTTGCAATTGAATTTTTTTAACCAATTAACAATTTATGATGAATTCTTTACAAAGAGCTTTTAAAACAGTACTTCTCTTGGTCATCATTGCCTTTGGCTCATTTACAGCCGGAGCGCAGTCATTGATCCTGGGATGGGACCCCAGCAGCAACAATGCTACTTTTGGCGCAAGTCCATGGACTCCAGTTGTTCGAAATACAAATATTACAACTTCGGGGCTTATCCGGGGTAGTTCTATTGGCACGAGCGGCCAGGCGGCCAACGGATGCTGGGGAGGTGCCAACGGATGGGGAACCTCAGGACTTACCAGCGACGCAGGCAGTTTTCATTTTACTGTCGTAGCGAGTGCGGGATATAAGGTAAGTATTTCCAGCGTTGCTACCGCTACAAGAAGGTCCAATTCGGGACCTGGTGGCTATAGCTTATATTATTCTGTAAACGGTGGAGGTTATGTACTGGCCGGATCAGGCGTTACAAGTTCTACCTCGGGAACTGCAGGTACTATAATTTCTACAACAACATCTACTATTACTGCATTACAGGATGTAGCACCGGGTACTGTAATAAAATTCAGGATCAACCCTACCGGGTCTACTACAGGTAACTATTACTTAACAGGTGGTACAAACTCGCTAAGGGTAATGGGTACTGTAGTACTTGCGCAGCCAAGCACACCTGTAGCTACTGCCGCTACAGACGTGACCGCGGCAGGATTTACAGCCAACTGGAATGCCGTTACCGGCGCTACAGGCTACAGGCTGGACGTTGCCACAGATATGGCCTTTACACAGCTACTTGAAAATTATGACAACCTTGCGGTTTCAGGCACATCACACTTTGTGTATATGGGTGTAGAGCCCAACACTACCTATTATTACAGGGTAAGGGCCGAAGCAGATGCTTCGGTGTCCGATGACTCCAATACTATCACTACCAATGTACCGGCTTGTGGCGTTGTAGCTGTCCCGGTTGCGGCGGCACAATCGTTATGCGAAGGATTGCCGGTATCTCAGCTTGTCGCTGCCGGAACAGGTACATTCAACTGGTATAGCGGTGCCGTGGGAGGTACAGCGTTGGCTCCAACAACAACTGTAACCGCGGGAACGTATTATGTATCGCAGACTATCACGGGATGCGAAAGCAACAGGGCTGCCGTAGCAGTAACAGTAGAAGCTGCCCCGGCTGCCCCAACAGCAACCGCACAAGCTTTCTGCGGAAGCACAACTGTTGCAGCATTACTACCTGTAAGCTCCGGAAACGCTACGATTAACTGGTATACTGTCGCTACAGGCGGTTCAGCCCTGGCTAATACTGATGCAGTAGTAAACGGCACATATTATGTATCGCAAACAGTGAACGGATGCGAAAGCCCAAGGACTACAGTCATTGTCACCATCAACCCGGTACCGGGCGCTCCGACTGCCGCTGCACAGCTATTCTGCGGAACGGCTACCGTCGCTAGCCTTGATGTAACTACAGGTATAGCTCCAAAATGGTATAGCGCTGAAACAGGCGGAACCGAACTTGCGGCGACAGAAACACTTGTTTCCGGCACTTATTATGTATCGCAAACTGAAAATGGCTGCGAAAGCCCAAGGACAGCGGTAGTTGTTACCGTTAACCCTATTCCGGGAGCGCCAACTGCCGATGCACAGCTTTTCTGCGGTGCGGGTACTGTTTCAGAACTTGATGTAACCACAGGCACTGGCATTTTATGGTATGATGTGGAAACCGGAGGTACGGCATTAGCCACAGCCGCTGCGCTTACAACCAACACATATTACGCCACCCAAACTGTTGGCGGATGCGAGAGCGCAAGGACAGCTGTAGCCATTACAGTTAACCCGATACCGGGCGCACCGGTTGCAGACGCGCAACTTTTCTGTGGTGATGCTACTGTTGAAGACCTTGCAGTAACTATCGGGGAAAACGTGAAATGGTATACGGCCCAAACCAGTGGCACCGCGCTTGCCCTGACCGAAGTTATTACCACAGGCGACTATTATGTATCGCAAACGTTAGGCGGATGCGAAGGCCCGAGGATACTTGTTGCCATTACGGTTAACGAGATACCTGTAGCGCCAACAGCTGCCGCACAGGAATTCTGTGGTGAAGGTAGTGTTGCAGAACTTGTTGCAACTACAGGTACAGCACCAAAATGGTACAATACTGAAACAGGCGGTACCGAACTTGCCGGAACAGAAGCGCTTGCTACAGGTACTTATTATGTATCACAAACCGTAAACAGCTGCGAAAGTCCAAGGACTGCGGTACTGGTTACAGTACACGCAATAGCTGCCGCGCCCACAGCTGCAGCGCAGGAATTCTGTGGTGCGGGCACTGTTGCAGAACTTGAAACACTTACAGGTGAAAACATCCAGTGGTATAATGTAGCAACGGGCGGAACCGCACTTGAAGATGCCACCGGCCTTGCAACAGGTACATACTATGCTTCTCAGACAACTAACAACTGCGAAAGCACCGACAGGGTTGCCGTAACCGTAACCGTACACCCGATACCGGCTGCACCGGCAGTTACACAATCGGTACAGACCTTCTGTAATACTGCTACCCTTGAAGATATTGCTACCGATGGTGACAACATATTATGGTATACAGCCGCTACAGGTGGTACAGCTCTTGCTGCAGACCATGTACTTACTGCAGGAACCACGCTTCTTTACGCTTCACAAACCATCAACGAATGTGAGAGTAACGACCGGACTGCCGTAGCCGTAGTACTTACCATTACCCCTGCCCCTGCAGCTGCAGCACAGGATTTCTGTGGTACTGCAACGGTTTCCGAATTGGAAGCCACAGGTTCAGATATTCAATGGTATAGCGAGGCAACAGGCGGAACAGCACTTGCCGACAATGCAGCACTTGCTTCAGGAACGTATTATGCCTCACAAACCATAAACAATTGCGAAAGCGCACAGAGGGCAACTGTAACCGTTACGGTTAACACTATCCCTTCCGCACCGACTGCCGATAGCCAGGCCTTCTGCGGGGCGGCTACCGTATCGGAACTTGAAACCCTTACAGGCGAGAACATACAGTGGTATACTACGGCTTCAGGCAGCCAGCCACTAAATGCTACTACTACCCTTGCAACCGGAAACTACTATGTATCTCAAACCATCAATGGATGTGAGAGCGAAAGGATAGCCATCGCTGTTACCGTAAATCCTGTACCGGCTGCCCCAACGGTTGCCAATGCTGTACAGACCGTATGTAATGCTGCTACCGTAGCTGACCTAGATGCCACAGGTGAAGGTATCCTTTGGTATACAACACCTGCCGGCGGCACTGCCCTTACCGAAGAGGCGGTGCTAACGAGCGGTGTATCGGTATACTATGCCTCACAAACCGTAAACGGATGCGAAAGTGCTACGCGTGTTGCAGTTGCCGTGGTATTCAACATAACAGCTGCGCCTGTAGCGGAAGCACAGTCTTTCTGTACAGAAGGTACTGTAGCAGAACTTGAAGCACTGGGCCAGGATCTTACCTGGTATGATGTTGCAACAGGCGGAACTGCCCTTACAGAAGAAACAGCGCTTGAAGAAGGAACCTACTACGTGTCGCAAACCATAAACGGATGCGAAAGCCCGAGGACTTCTGTTGAAGTAACGATAACGGAGATGGAAACTCCGGAAGGAGATGAAACACAGGAATTTGAAGAGGGTGAAACCCTTGCCGACCTTGAAGTGGAAGGTGAAGGTATTGTATGGTATGCCGATGAGGCCCTTACTTCTGTACTCCCGGAGACAACGGTATTGATTGACGGCACTACTTACTACGCAGTAGCCACCGAAGGCGACTGCACCAGTGAAGCCCTTGCGGTAATCGTTGATGAAGTGCTTTCGACAGGTGGTTTCCACAAGGATACATTTACGGTATACCCGAACCCTGTAAAGGATATACTTACGATCTCTTACACCGAGAACATTACTGCACTATCGGTTTACAACCTGGTTGGCCAGCAGGTGCTTGTCGTGGAGCCAGCCTCAAATGAGGTGAAAGTAGACATGGCAAATCTTGCCCAGGGCACTTACATTGTAAAAGTAGCAGCCGGAAGCCAGTCGAAAACGATGAAGGTTATTAAGCGATAAAGGTTATATTGTTTGATTTTCAGGGCAGGTACGATCAGGACATTAATATTATACTTAGAATCAGCAGCATCCTATATACAACCTAATCACCCAACACAAATTGTATTATTGCGACATTGTGAAATGATTTAAATACAAAAAGGCTTCCATAATGGAAGCCTTTTTTGGATATCCCTTCAGATATTTTTGAGGGTGAGGGTTGTTAGATGGGATATCCTTGTGTCCCATTCTTCCGTATGGAAGAAGTTGTTTGACGGTATACGCCATATTCTTGCTTCGTGTATGCATTCTCCAAATTCCAGAAGCTCTTTGGTGGTGGCAAAATCCTGTAATTTTTCTACACCACGCACAGCTACTATAGAAAGGTCGGGATATACATCCGCCTCATGCACGGCTTTCATTATATCAGTTATCTTTTTCCTTTGTCCGGTCGGTGCCCCGGCTACTACCAGGATCCTTCTTTTTTTCACGGTAAGGATGTAATTATCCTTTTCCACTTCATGCAGTGCAGATGGTGTTAGGATCGTTCTTCCCGCATCATCAAGACATAGCCTTTTTACAGAAGTAGGATTAAGGCGCTTGCATATTGCTTTCGCGGTAGCAGACTTGCCCGAACTCCGGGATCCTTTAATCAGTATATATTTCATTGACCAGTTGCGATTATCAATAGCGCCAAATAAGCAAATATTAATTGATAAATCGCTATCCGGAACATAGACAACCTATAGACAAAGGGTTTTAACAAAATTTTAAAATATTTAAAAATCAAATAATTACGCCGATGATGTAGTTATGTATAGTTAGAATTTTAAAAAACCGTATGATATTTCCGTCAGATCGAACTCAGCCGCCTGAAAAAATGCTTTTCGAAATAAATTTCCGGTCCTCTTCCAACCTTTAGCCAGACAATACAATCTATAGTTATAATGCCATTAAAACCTAAAAGCAATTTTTCATGAAAGCACTACTCGTATTCCTTCTCGCCCCTGCCCTTTTATTCGCGGGTGAGATAAGACCCAAATCGGCCATAAAAGAAGTAACGGTATACCGCAACGGCGCGCAGGTAAGTTCTGAAGCTTCGGTAAACCTTCCGGCAGGCGTATCGGAAATATACCTTACCGGACTCTCCCCGCAAATCGACCAGAACAGCATACAGGTAAGCGGCCTTAAGGATGCCTCGATACTGTCCATTAACTATACGGTAAATTATATGGACAAAAAAGCGGACACCGGAAAGATAAAACAGCTCGAAGCACAGCTGGCTGAAAAGCGCCGGGAAAATGCGCTTGTACAAAACCTGATAAACGGCCTACGGGAAGAGCAGACACTGCTTACCTCCAACCGAAAACTGAACGGCGAACAGCAAAGCCTCACGCTGCAGCAGGTAAACGAATTTGCCAAATACTACCGCGAACGCCACGCGGCCATACAGAACGAGATCTACGATGCATCGATAAAAAATAATACCCTGAATCGCGAAATACAGGACCTGTCGCAGGAACTCTCAAAACTGACCAACGAGAGCCGGGAACAGCGGGGCGAGATACTCGTAAAGATCGACGCGCCCAATGCCGTTGCCCTGACGCTTATGACCAAGTATAATGTATCGCAGGCAGGGTGGTTCCCGATATATGACATCAGGACGGAAGGTATAAAGCATCCGCTGAGCATTTTTTACAAAGCACACGTTTTCCAGCAAACGGGCGAAGACTGGAGCAATGTAAAGGTAACCCTCTCTACAGGTGACCCGAACGTGAATAATGCCAAGCCGGATATGCAGCCGCACTACCTCAACTTTATCAACTACGTGCAGGCACAGCAAAGCAGTACCAAAAGCTATGGTTACAAACACAATCCAACCGTAAAGACGGTAAGCGGCGTAGTAACCGATGCAACGGGAATGCCCGTGCCCGGAGTGAGCATTACTGAACAGGGTACCAATAACGGCGTATCAACCGACCTCGATGGCAGGTATACTATCAATACAAAGGGCGGACAGAATCTTACCTATTCTTTTATCGGTATGAAAAGCCAGTCGCTGCCCATATATGCCGGCCAAATGAATGTAAGCCTTGAGGATGACGCTGCAGAATTACAGGAGGTAGTGGTAATGGGTTATCGAAATACTTCAAAAGTATTATCTAATGTTGCGTCATCAACAATTGAAGGAAGAGCTAATGATTCCTATATACAGACGTTACAAGGACGGACACAAGGTATTGACATTACCTCTTACGGCGATGCAAAGGAGATGGGCGTAACCAATGCGATATTTAAAATAACCAAACCGTATACCATCACCTCCACTCAGGAAATAACGGTAATTAATATCGACCGCTTTGATATTCCCGTGGCGTATGAATACTTTACGGCGCCATTGCTCAACCAGAATGTATTCCTTACAGCAAAGGTGAAGGACTGGGAAAAATTCGACCTGCTTCCGGGCGAAGCCAATGTATATTTTGAGGGAAGCTTTGCAGGAAAAACGTTTCTCGACCCGCTGCAAACCACCGAAGAGCTGGTGATATCGCTTGGTGTTGACCCGAATGTGATCGTGGAGCGCAAGCAGGTAGACGACCTCAAAGCGAAGTCATTCCTGGGCGGGACACGCATTATCAACAGGAATTATGAGATCACCGTACGCAACAACAAGGCTACCGACATCGAGCTGGTGCTGATGGACCGCATCCCGGTATCTCAGAACAAAGAAATAAAAGTGGAAGAAGTTAAAACCGGCGGTGCCGAGTATGATGACAAGAAAGGCATCCTCACCTGGAAGCTCAACCTGAAGACGAAAGAGTCTGCTAAGAAACAGCTGTCTTACGAGGTGAAATATCCCAAACAACGAAGGGTCAATTTGTAGTTTTTAGTTTAGTAGGGAAAGGGGCGTCTCAAAATGTCATTCTGAACGAAATAAAATGCAGTAAAGAATCTCAAAATACGATTATTAAGAGATTCTTCTTTCGTCAGAATGACAAAAATGCTTAATTGGCAGTTTGAGAAAGCCCCTTTTTTATATTACTGAAAATCCACCTCACTTTTAAAGACGGCATTTTCAATAGCATCAGGATTCAGCTCATAACGATATAAACCATGTTCGCCGATAGCAAAAAGGTCATTCCCGCTGATGATCACATCGTGGCAAAGCCTGTTGATGCTCGATGCCAGCACAGGTGCGGCGGGATTAGTGATATCGAATATCTTGATCTCATCGTCGCATACAAAAAGGTAATTCCCATACAAGCCGAGCCCTTTCGGATGGGTAAGGTTGCGGGTATGGATGAGCACCGGGTTGTTGGGGTCGGATGTATCATACACCTCAAGCACATTGAGGTTGTTGCCACAAAACGTATTGGAATGCAGCGTAACGAAAGCATGTGTTCCATTGGACACTACAGGGTCGCACGCCGTGAAATGCTGTACGTTGGAAACCAACTGCGGAGTTTCAGGATTTTCGAGGGAAAAGATATACATGCCTTCACGCGAACCAATATAAAGGTAATTTCCAAAAGCAAAGAGCGTTTCGATTTCCCAGCCGATATTGACTTCGTTTACTTTTACAGGCTCCCTGTCATTAAGCAGGGAAAATACATTCAGGTCGTTATGGTCGACGGTATAGAGGTAATCGCCGACAAGTGCAAACACCGCGAGCGAACCTCCCTGGCCGTCGCCTTTGCCGACCTCACCATTGGAAACGGTCTGATTATTGCCGTCATTAGAACAACCGGCCAGCAACAGAATAAATACGGATAAATAGAGTATGGTCTTTTTCATGTCTTTTCTTATTTAAAGTTCCTGCCAGCCTATAACTACTTCGCTATCGGCTACGTTTAGCCAGTTGCCGTTTGGCGAAACCATTGGCGGGAATACGTCGCGGTTCCTCTTGGTTACCGTAACGAAAGTACCTACCGGCTCGAAGATCATGGTTACAAGATCGGTAGCCTGGTTAAGGTAAATAACATCATCCCTCATAGCCAGGTCGGTAGCGCCGGGCGCGTTCAGGAATCCGCGGTATACAGGATGCATAGGGTCGGAATAGTTATAAATATGGAAACCCCTGTTTACGTCATTAATAAAGAGCAGCTGATCTTTAATATAGATCTTTCCCGCCTTTACCATGGTTTGTTGGGGCTGTACCTTCACAGCGTCTTCAAAAGAGTCGCGGTCCATTATAACTGCTTCATACTGCGCGGATGGCTCGTTGGTGAGCACCACATCGTCACTGCTGCCATAGCCCCAGCATCCTGCAAGCAACAGCAGGGGGAGGCCGGCAAAAATAAGTCGCAAATTTTTCATAAGGTGGTTGGTTTATTACAAGATGCCAAAACGCCAAAACGGTTGCGTTAAGCATCATAAAATTAATAATTTAGAAACATTCCCCTTCAATAATGGTTTCTAAAACAGCAAGGCACGCATAATATCTTTATCTTTACCAAAGTAAACATTTTTTTGACACACTATGGGATATACAGATAAAATGCTTCGCGACAATGCGCTGGAAGGCAAAGTAATAGTAGTAACCGGCGGCGGAAGTGGCCTGGGCAAATCGATGACACGCTATTTTCTGGAACTGGGAGCGAAAGTAGCTATTACATCACGCGACCTGGAGAAACTGCAAACCACCGCAACAGAGCTGGAGCAGGAAACCGGGGGGCAATGCCTGGCGGTGCAATGCGACGTACGCCACTACGATCAGGTAGAAGCCATGATGCAACAGGTACTCGACACCTATGGTAAAGCCGATGTACTGCTCAACAACGCCGCGGGTAATTTTATATCGCCTACCGAAAGGCTTTCTGCCAACGCGTTTGACACCATTATAGACATCGTACTTAAAGGGACTAAAAACTGTACGCTTGCTTTCGGGAAGCACTGGATCGACAGCAAACAGGAGAAATCGACTATACTGAATATCGTAACAACTTATGCGTGGACAGGCTCTGCATATGTAGTGCCAAGCGCCACAGCGAAGGCCGGTGTACTGGCTATGACACGAAGCCTTGCCGTAGAATGGGCCAAGTATGGCATTCGTTCAAACGCTATAGCGCCGGGGCCTTTCCCTACCAAAGGGGCTTGGGACAGGCTGCTGCCGGGCGACCTTAAAGAAAAGTTCGACCTTGCCAAAAAAGTGCCGCTGAAACGTGTGGGCGACCACCAGGAGCTGGCCAATATTGCAGCTTACCTTGTTTCTGACTTCTCCGCCTATGTAAATGGCGAAGTAATAACGATAGATGGTGGTGAATGGCTGAAAGGTGCCGGGCAATTTAACCTGCTCGAGGCGATACCTGAAGAAATGTGGGATATGCTCGAAGCCATGATCAAGGCGAAAAAAGATAAATAATTCATTATTTTGAATGTATAATTAAGACAACCGTAATTTACTTATACATTTCCCATCATATAAGCAGGCTCAGAAGGCCTGCTCTTTTTTTATGATAATTTTGAATTGTTTATTTAGACTTAGTTTAAATAATTTTTATATTTGCAATCGAATATTATTCTTAATAAATCTAAATAAACATTCACAATGAAGAAAAATCTACTTTTAGCTGCGGCTTTCCTTACCGGTTTTTTCGCGACAGCCCAGGAAGGTTATACGGAAGTTAGCGTAAACATGCTGCCTGCATATGCCAACCAGGTATATTATAAATTTGCAACTAACACACAAACCCCTGTTGCGGCAGCGAGCTGGGATATCGCTTTCCAGAAATCACCTGCACAAATAGGTATGGGAAGTACTATCATCAACGATGGGAGCGGCCTTAAGGTATACCAGGTAGCTACTTCGGAGGCCGGCTACGCAACTGTAGATGTTGCACAACAAACATCATGGATAGAATTGCACAACAGCCACCTTACATGGAACGAAGGTGCTTTTGACAATGCGCAGAACCCAACTCCGGGGCCATTTAACTACGGGTGGGGTAACTACGAAATGAACAACAACCACCGTGTAAAAGGCCTTATCGTATTCGTATTGAAATATGCCGACAATAGCTACAAAAAACTTTTCCTTGATGTATATGACCCCTACACAGGCAACATCACTTTCAAATTTGCTACATGGGACGGCAACGCGTGGAGTGCTGATGTAAACCAGGTTGTTGACACCAATGCTTCTGCTACGCATAATTTCGCTTACTTCTCATTCCAGACCAACAACCAGGTAACTGTAGCACCGGCAGATGCTGACTGGGATATGGTATTCAGGAAATATACCGCACCTGTTACATCGGGCGGGCAAACTGTAATGTATCCTGTAACCGGCGCGCTCCAAAGCCCGCTTGTAACTGTAGCGCAGATTGCGGAAACAGGCAACACTGATGCAGCTCCTGTACTTCCGGCTACAACTGCTTATTCTGCTGAGATCAACACTATAGGCGACGACTGGAAAGCTTTCGGCGGCGCCGGTTATGTGATCAACCCGACAAATACATACTATGTAAAGCACCAGGACGGTAATATCTACAGGATGTACTTTACTTCCTTCTCAGGAACTGCTGCGGGTACGCTTAGCTTCAACTATAAAAATGTATCTTCAACGACAGGTATGGAAGACTTCAACAAAACGTCTTTCGGTTTCTACCCTAACCCAACCGCCGACAGGAACATCACCTTCATCTACGACCTTCAGAACAGCGCGGAGAAAAATACTGTGAAGATCTACTCGCTTACAGGCGCTAAAGTCTTCGAAACAGAGCTTGCCAATAACGGCGGGTTCAGTACGCAGGAAGTTCAGCTTTCCAACCTTACCACTGGCGTATACGTTGTAACACTGGAGTCGGGGAAACAAACAGTTACCAAAAAACTTGTTATCCAGTAAGTTCTACCAAAACATACAGGAAGCCGTACAGCAATGTGCGGCTTTTTTTATTTTTTTATGTTAACAATTTACGTTTTCACGAACCATAAATAATTGTATTTTTACGGTTCTAAATTCAGCAAGAATAAATGGGTAAAATAATTGCTATTGCCAACCAGAAAGGCGGCGTAGGAAAAACAACAACTTCTGTAAACCTGGCGGCTTCGTTGGGAGTACTGGAGAAAAAAGTATTATTGATAGATGCCGACCCACAGGCAAACGCCAGTTCGGGACTGGGCATTGATGTTGAGTCAGTTGAGATTGGCACCTACCAGATCCTGGAGCACAGCAACACACCCGAAGAAGCTACTATACAATGCAGCGCTCCCAACGTATCGGTGATCCCGGCGCATATTGACCTTGTTGCCATCGAGATCGAACTCGTAGACAAGGAAAAGCGTGAGTACATGCTAAAACAGGCACTCGAAAGCGTAAAAGACAAGTATGACTACATCATCATTGACTGCGCGCCATCTTTGGGGCTTCTTACACTAAACGCGCTAACGGCTGCCGATTCGGTAGTAATTCCCATTCAATGTGAATATTTCGCACTCGAGGGGCTTGGCAAGCTGTTAAATACCATCAAGAGCGTACAAAAAATACACAACCCGGCGTTAGATATCGAAGGGCTGTTGCTTACCATGTATGATTCGCGCCTCCGCCTGTCCAACCAGGTGGTGGAAGAAGTACAGAAGCACTTTAATGACATGGTATTCGATACCGTGATACAGCGCAACGTAAAGCTGAGCGAGGCCCCGAGTTTTGGCGAAAGCATCATCAATTACGACGCAACCAGCAAGGGGGCAACAAATTACCTGAACCTTGCGGAAGAAATTATAAAGAAAAACAGCACTAAAGTAGTTTTATGACAAAGGCTATAAAGAAACAGGCATTAGGGAGAGGATTATCTGCATTACTGAAAGACCCGGAGAACGACATTAAGTCGGTTGAGGACAAAAATGCGGATAAAGTGGTAGGCAGCATCCTGGAAATTGAGCTTGACGCAATAGAAATAAACCCCTTCCAGCCGCGTAGCAATTTCAACGAAGAAGCATTGAGGGAACTCAGCACTTCGATAAAAGAGCTGGGCGTGATACAGCCTATCACCGTCCGCAAGCTCGACTACAACAAATACCAGCTGATATCGGGTGAGCGCAGGTTGCGTGCCTCAAAAATGGCGGGACTGGAAACTGTTCCGGCCTACATCCGTATTGCCAACGATAACGAATCGCTGGTGATGGCCCTTGTGGAAAACATCCAGCGCCATGACCTGGACCCTATAGAGATTGCCCTTAGCTACCAGAGGCTTATGGACGAAATACAGCTTACGCAGGAGCAAATGAGCGACCGTGTAGGTAAAAAACGTTCGACGATTGCCAACTATCTGCGTTTACTAAAGCTGGACCCGATTATCCAGACGGGCATCCGTGACGGGTTTATATCCATGGGCCACGGACGTGCCATTATAAATATTGAAGACCTTGACGCGCAAGCCGATATCTACCACAAAATCGTAAGCCGCAACCTATCCGTTCGCGAAACCGAAGCTTTGGTAAAAAGCTACCACGAAAGCCTGAAACCGGCACCGGCAAAACCTGCCAAAGGTGAGCCGTTTAAAGTGGCGGAAGAGCAATCTAAGGCGATCACCGATTTTTTCGGCGCGAAAGTGGATGTAAAAACAGACAGCAAAGGAAAAGGGAAAATTACGATTCCTTTCCATTCTGAAGAAGACTTCAACAGGATCATTAAACTTATAAAAGGTTAGTGAAGCATCTATTTTCCATATTCCTAGCGGTTTTCCTGCTGGCATCGGCCGGATGCTTCGCGCAGGATACCCTTTCGCTGCAGCAGGCCAGCGCGAGAGTTAAAAAAGACTCAACCCTGCTGAAGCCCTACGTACTCGACCCCCTTACCCCAAGTAAAGCGGCATTCTATTCGGCCGTAGTACCGGGGCTGGGCCAGATCTACAACAAAAAATACTGGAAACTGCCACTGGTATACGGTGGTATGGGCCTTAGTTTATATTACTATACCTGGAATCATACCAAGTATAACGAATATAGGGATGCCTACAAGAACCTTTTGGCCGGAAGGCCTGTAACGGGTGAACTTGCCGATCTTGACGGCGACCGCCTTATCCGCGGGCAGCGTTTCCACCAGCGCAACAGGGATCTTTCCCTTTTGCTTACAGTGGGCATTTATATCCTTAACATTGTGGATGCCAACGTAGACGCGCACCTGAAGCAGTTCAACGTTAACGAGAACCTTACCTTTAAGCCGACCCTTGAGCAAAACCCGCTCGATATGAAGTATAACCCCGGCTTTTCTATAAACTATCAATTTTAGACACATGAGGATCGCACTATTGGGCTACGGCAAAATGGGACAGGTTATAGAGCGCATCGCGGAAGAGCGCGGCCATGAGATCGTACTCCGCAAACGCAGCAGCGACAGTTTTGACGGGCTGCAGGATGCCGATGTAGCCATCGATTTCAGCGTGCCGGATGCGGCAGTGGGAAATATATCAGCATGCCTCAACAGGAATATACCTGTAATTTCCGGAACTACAGGATGGCTGGAACACTACCACAATGTAGCACAGCTGTGCGAAGAAAAACAGGGGGCGTTCATCTACGGGTCCAACTTTAGCCTCGGCGTAAACATCTTCTTCGAGCTGAATACCCATCTTGCCAAAATGATGGCAAACCTTAAGCAATACAGCGTTTCAATGGAAGAGGTACACCATACCCAAAAACTGGATGCACCGAGCGGTACCGCCATTACACTGGCGAAAGACATTATAGCCCATTCCGATTACTCCAGCTGGGCCATCGGAAACCCGAAAGAAGACGAGATCTTTATTGATGCTAAGCGCGTTGAAGGCGTGCCGGGAACCCACACGATAAAATACGATTCGGATGTGGACTCGATAGAAATAAAGCATACCGCCCACAGCCGTGAAGGATTTGCCCTTGGCTCCGTTGTAGCCGCCGAATGGCTTTTGGGCAAAAAAGGCACCTACACTATGAAAGATGTTTTGGGGCTGTAGTAACATTTTAGGCAAAGACAAGACATATACAAAACAAACATAAGATACGATGACATTACTTCAGTGGTTTATATTTTTCCTGGCCGTACAGGTAATACACTTTGCAGGAACCTGGAAACTTTATGAAAAAGCCGGCAGGAAACGTTGGGAAGCGGCAGTACCGGTATACAATGCCGTAATCATGATGCGCATTATCCGCAAGCCATGGTGGTGGGCAATATTGCTGTTTATACCGGTAGTAAACCTCATCATGTTCCCTGTAGTATGGGTGCAGACGCTGAATGTATACGGCAAAAGATCGGCTACTGACGCACTGCTCGGTATCGTTACGCTCGGATTTTACATTTATGTACTGAACTATGATGATAAAACGACGTACCAGCCGGAAGACGAAGCCAAAGAAAGCACGCTTAGCTCTTTGCTTTTCGCTATTGTGGTGGCAACTATTGTACACACCTATTTCATACAGCCTTTTACTATCCCTACCCCCTCTTTGGAGAAAACACTTTTGGTAGGCGACTTCCTTTTTGTAAGTAAAGTGAATTATGGTGCAAGGACACCTTCTACTGCTATAGCGGCGCCGATGGTTCACGACACCATTCCGCTTATCAATACAAAATCATATTCCAACTGGCCGCAATTGCCTTATTTCAGGTTCCCGGGTTTCGAGAAAGTAGAGAAAAATGATATCGTAGTATTCAACTGGCCGATCGATACGGTTGTAAAATTCAGAGATAAATCCGGAAAACGCGTACGAAAGCCTATTGATAAGAAGTCGAACTACGTAAAACGCTGCGTAGGCGGCCCCGGCGATACCTTCTCACTAAAAGATGGTGTGGTATTCATCAACGGAAAAGAACTGAAACTTAGCGACAGGGCAAGGCTGCAGCACGTATACTTTGTTACAACAAAGGATGGAAACATGCTGGACGCAAATTACCTCATTGAGGATCTAAGGATAAGGAGGGAAGACATCAGCTATAATTCTAATGGAAACCAGTATATCTTCAGGGCACTGACAGGCGAAAATGCTGAAAAGCTGAGAAACAACCCGATGGTGGTAAGCGTTGAAAAATATAAGTTTAAAGCCGACCCGAACAACCCCGACACCTCTATGTTCCCGCATACACACGGTGACTGGACAGTAGACGATATGGGTCCGGTTTACATACCGCAACAAGGCAAGTCGGTGGAGCTGAACAAAGAAACGCTTCCGTTCTATAAAATGGCAATTACAGAATATGAGCACAATACCCTTGAGGAAAAAGACGGGCAGATCTTAATCAACGGAAAAGCGGCCACTTCTTATACTTTTAAACAGGATTATTACTGGATGATGGGTGACAACCGCCACAACTCTGAAGACAGCCGCTACTGGGGCTTTGTACCTGCCGACCATATCGTAGGGAAGCCGGTATTCATCTGGATGAGCTGGGAGAATGGCAAACCGCGTTGGGACAGGTTCTTTACCACTGTTGGCGGCGATGGCGAACCAGTATCGTACTTCAAATATTTCCTTGGCGCATTGGCATTATATATTGGATATAGCTTCTTTAAGAAGAAGAAAGCGAATAGTTGATTTGTTGATGGATTGATGAGTTTATAGTTTATCCTTAGTATCTAAATAGCGTCTATGTATATATATTCATTTGAAAAACTGGAAGTATGGGTGGAAGCGAAAGATTTTACGAAAGAAATATATAAACTTACATCTAAATTTCCAGATTCAGAAAGATTCGGATTGACAGGCCAATTACGGCGTGCCTCAGTTTCTATTTGTTCCAATATAGCGGAAGGCACGACACGAAGCTCATTCAGGGATCAGGCTCACTTTTCAACAATTTCATTTGGTTCTGCTGTAGAAGTGTTGAACCAACTCATCTTATCATTTGAACTTGGATATATATCTGAATCAGAATATCGTGCTACAAGAGACTTGCTCGAAAATATCACAAAGAAGATAAACGCTCTTAAAAGCTACCAGATCAAACAAATCAACAAATAAACCATAAACACATCAACTATAAACCAATAAAATGAATCTCCTCCTCCACCCTACGTACTTCCCATCCATAAGCCATTTTGTGGCTATGGCGCATGCTGATACGGTAACATTTGAGGTAGAGGATAACTTCCAGAAGCAGACCAACCGCAACCGGATGTACATTTACAGTCCGAACGGTATACAGTTGCTCAATATCCCTTTGAAGCACAATACGGAAAGGGGGCACCAGAAATTTAAGAACACAAAGATCGAACAGGCGTTTGACTGGCAGAAACAGCATTTTAAGTCGCTTGAAGCCGCCTACCGCACCTCGCCCTTCTTCGAATACTTTGAGGACGATATACGCCAGATATTCGAGAAAAAACATATTTTTATGATGGACCTGAATTTTCAGGCGATGGAAATTGTTTGCTCCTGCCTGGGGATGGATTTTAACCCTGAGAAAACGGTGGAATATTTCCATGAAATCAACGATATGGAGGACTACCGCCACCTCGTTAACGGCAAAAAAGACACATCCCTCTTTGAGTCGTATACACAGGTATTCGGCGAAAAGCATGGCTTCATTAATAACCTCAGCATCCTCGACCTGCTTTTTAACGAAGGCCGCTATGCGCCCGAGTATCTTAAAAACCAGACATTATAGTAGCTTTTAAAGCTGTAGACTGAGACAAAACTACTCCTCTTCCTTCTCGAAAGCAAGGCGCGTCATTACCGGGAAGTGGTCGGAATTGACAAATGTACCGAACGTGGTATATTCTTTCACCTCCAACGATTTGTCGGTAAAAATATAGTCGATACGGGCAGGATAGTATTTAAAATTATACGACTTGCCAAAGCCTGAACCGGCTTCTTCAAACGCATCCTTCATTTTTCCTTTTACGCTTCGGTATACATACGAAAAAGCACTGTTGTTCAGGTCGCCGCAAATAATCATCGGGTAGGTACAGCCGCTTTTGTGCTTTTCGAACAGTTCAGCCTGCTGCTGTTGCTTGGCAAAAGCCTCGCTCATCCTGCGGAAAATAAGCTTAGAGCGTTCCTCGTCCATTTCTTCATGGATATCCGGGCTAATCTTTATAGACTGCAGGTGCATACTGTATACCCGTAACGTGTCCTTTCCCTTTTTTATATCGGCATATACAACATTGTTGCCCGAACGCGGGAACTCGATGTAACCGGTATCGATTATAGGGAATTTGGAGAATATGGCCTGTTCGGTAAGACCGTTCTTTTTAAAAATATACTTGTGGCGATAGGCCGGGAATGAAACCTTTCCCTTTTTGGAATACTCCTGTATGCAAACAATATCCGGATCTTTTTCCTTTATGAAATCAGATATTTTCTCTGCGATATCCTTTCGGGGAATCCAGTCGTAGATATTGAACATCCGCACGTTGTAGCTCATCAGCGTGAAATCGCCTTTTTCTACCGGTAGTTTGGTCGAAGAGAATTTATAGCTTTTACTGATAAAGGTAATACCCAACAGCAATACGAGTCCCGACAAAAGCATCTGTTTTTTGGTCTGCAAAAGCCAGTACAGGAAAAAAAGCAAATTCAGCGCGAGCATGAGCGGCATCACCAGGGTGAAAACCGACAGGAACGGGAAGAATTTAGGCGCCATGAACGGCAATAAATACGCAATAAATGTCAATATAGTAAGGACTATATTGAAACCGAACATGATCTTATTGAACCACGATAGCTTTTTCATTTGCTGCGTTATCAGTCCTAAAACTACTTATTATTTTGTAATCTGAACAAAAATTCTTTTTCCTCCTTTGTAAGGCTGTCGTACCCTGATTTGCTAATCTTATCGAGGATATCGTCAATCTGTTTCTGGGCCATATCTTTCGCAGGTTTTGCAGGCCCTTTCTGCTGTGGCGCGGTATTGCGGTGTACAGTGCGCAGCGGCGATTTCTTTTTGGGTTTAAACATATTGGCGAAAAAGTCGACAACAGCCGACACGCCTTTACTTAGGTCGGTGCCATTTTTTAATAAAAGGACATATACATAGCCAAACAGCGCGCCCGCGAGGTGGGAAATATGCCCGCCCGTATTTTCGGCAGCGGCATAGATAATATCGAATATCACGAAAAATGCCGCGATGTGCCAAAGCTTTACGTTTCCGATAAGCAGCAGCCGAACGTTATACATAGGCGAATAAGAGGCTACAGCGATAAGCACCGCCATAATCGCAGCCGAAGCCCCAACGATTTTGCCGGTACCACTCCCTGCCGTTATGGGAAGCAGGCTATATGTGAGTATAAAAATAAATCCGGCGAAGATGGCTGATAGTATGTAAAGCCCGAAAAGCTGCTTTTGGGTAAAGAACGTCAGGAAAAAACGCCCGGCCCAAAACAGCATCAGCATATTGAAAAAAAGGTGCAAAAAACCGGCATGCAGGAAGGCATAGCTGATAAGCGACCACGGCTTCCAGGCTAGGTCGGTAACATTGGAAGAAAGGCTGAGCCAGTCGTTGCCCGGCAGGTACCACTGCAAAGGCGGGAAGCCTGTATTGAACAATGCCAGGATGCCAAATACCACCATCGGCACCACAAAAAGCCCCACGTTCCAGAAAATAAGCCTTTGGACCACACCGCCCACGCGGTATTCCATCTTTAGGTCATCTAATATGCTCATATCAGTTCCAGCGGTTGTTGTTAAATGAATTTTTGCTCCAGTAGTACATCATGATAAAGCCAACCAGCGCGCCGCCAATGTGGGCAAAGTGGGCAATACCCCCGCCGCTGCCAAAGATGGACTGCCCCCTGAGCCCAAGGAAAAGATCGAGTGCCAAAATACCGGGCACAAAATATTTCGCTTTTATAGGGATAGGGATAAACATCATCATCAGCTCGGCATTGGGCGCTAAAAAAGCAAACGCAACCATAAGGCCATAAATTGCACCGGAAGCGCCGACCATAGGCACTATATATGATGACATGAATTCAGTAAACTGATTGGATGTCATCATTTCTTCCCATCGGGCATCATATTGTCCTTGCGATAACAGCGCCATAATATGGTCTTTCGGCACCCCATTCGCTATGAGTGTTTCAATTCCCTGGCTGAAGCTGAAATAATTTACCGCAATATGCAATGCCGCCGCACCCAGCCCGCAGGAGACATAGAAGAACAGGAATTTCTTCGCCCCCCATATCCTTTCCAGCAATGAGCCGAATGATACCAATGCGAACATATTGAACAAGATGTGAAAAATGCCAGCTCCCCGTGCAAATTGGGAGTGCATGAACATATACGTAATCGGCTGCCAGAATTGAAAATCAGGGTTCTGCGGAAAGTGCAACGCAAGGATATCATAGGCCGGCGGGCCAACGATCTGTGAGCCTACGTAAAAAATAATATTGATAATAAGTAACTGCTTAACAGTCTCAGAAATGTTCATCATATTGCAAATCGTTTATCGAGGTCCTCTACGCTTACGGTAATAAACGTAGGCCTGTTAAAAGGCGAAACATCCGGTTCCTTGCACGCAAAGAGGGCGTTTACCATATTTTCCTGTTCTTTTTCGTTCATATAAGTGCCGGTTTTTACGGCAAGGCTTTTCGCCATACTCTTGGCAATGCTGTCGCTCTGGCTGAAGCTGCTGTCGGGCACTTCCTGCTGGAGGTCGTTGATCAGCTCCTCAAGCAATATCGACACTTCGCTTTCAGACACGTTTACCGGTAGTCCCGACACCACAATATGGTCGTGGTTGATCTCGGCGAAAACAAAACCGGTATTTTCCAGCGCTTCTTTCATTTCACGGATCAGTTCGAGCTCCGTTTTGTTGTAATGCAGCACCAGCGGAAACAGCAATTGCTGGCTCGCGGCATGGTGCACGGTAATGCTTGCCAGAAACTGTTCGTAGAGGATGCGCTGGTGCGCCCGTTTCTGGTCGATGATCACAAGCCCGCTCTTTATCGGACTCACGAGATATTTTTTATGGATCTGGTAGGTCTTGTACACCGCCTGCTCCACTTCGGTGTCGTTGAAAAGCGAGCCGGTCACTTCCTCCGATTCAAAATTCATTTCTGCCGTAAGCGACGAAACCTCATCCGCGGCCTGTGAAATACCCGTATACAGGCTATCCCACGAAGGCTGCTTTTCCTTATGGAAAGATGGCGCCACGCTGGTGTAGGATGATGAAGAGGATGATGCTTTTACTGGCTTTTCTGCGGCAAAAGGGTTAAAGGTACGGTCGACCTGAACTATCGGCATTGTCGCCTCGCGCCTTTCGTATTCATACGGCGTATCAAGGGTATTGTCGCGGTCAAAATCAAGTACAGGGGCCACATTAAACTGTCCCAGGCTGTGCTTTATAGCCGAGCGCAGTATCGCGTAGAGCGCATGCTCATCGTCGAACTTGATCTCGGTCTTGGTCGGGTGGATATTGATATCTATGGTATGCGGCGGCACGTCGAGGTACAGGTAGTACGCTGGCTGGCAACCGTCTTTTAATAATCCTTCGTAGGCTGCCATTACGGCGTGGTGCAGGTAGCCGCTCTTAATAAAGCGGTCGTTTACAAAAAAGAACTGCTCCCCCCTGCTTTTCTTGGCAAATTCAGGCTTGGTCACAAAACCATGAATCGTAACGATCTCGGTCGTTTCCTTTACGGGTACGAGCTTTTCGTTGGTACGCGCGCCAAAAACACCTACAATACGCTGGCGCATATTGCCCCCCGGCAGGTTGAACATCTCGCTGCCGTTATGGTATAGTATAAAGCCGATGTTGGCATGGGCCAGTGCCACACGCTCAAACTCATCCACCACATGGCGGAACTCTACCGTATCGCTTTTCAGGAAATTACGGCGGGCCGGTATATTAAAGAAAAGGTTCTTTACAGAGAATGAGGTGCCCTTTGGCAAAACGGCCACTTCCTGAGAGGTAAATTTGCTGCCTTCAATAATAAGGTGCGTACCGAGCTCTTCCTGCTCCTGCCGGGTCTTGAGCTCTACATGGGCAATTGCCGCGATGGAAGCCAATGCCTCACCACGGAATCCTTTCGTATGAAGTCCGAACAGGTCTTCCGCATGGCGGATCTTGGAGGTAGCATGGCGCTCAAAGCACAGGCGGGAGTCGGTTACGCTCATGCCTTTGCCGTTGTCAATTACCTGGATAAGGGTCTTGCCCGCGTCTTTCACGATGAGTTTTATCTCCGTGGCACCGGCATCGACCGCATTCTCGAGGAGTTCCTTCACTACCGAAGCCGGCCTCTGGACCACCTCTCCGGCGGCTATCTGGTTGGCAACGTGATCGGGAAGTAACTGGATGATGCTGGACATATGCTGGAGTAAAACGCGTATTAATGGTTGCTTCAAAGTTAAGCAAAATAATACAAACGTTCGGGTACGGCGGATAGCGATTATTAACCAAAATACAGCATGATATGATTAACAGCCTGTGCTAGCTATTTACCCTTAGTCTTTATTTCCGGGTTGAATGTCTCCACTAATTCAAATCCTATACCAAATCCTAAATAAGGTTGTACTTCCTTAGTACCTGTTTTAAACCCATTCTGAAACCCATAAGCTATAATAATATTCAAGCCCTGCTTCGAAACAACTGCATTTATACCATAATTTAATCCAAACTCCTTTTTTTGAGTATCAGGGTTATCAATCGAGCTGAGCCCTAAATATGGTCCGTAGGCAAAATACCTATTCCTTGGCTCAACAAACTCACTGTCAAAAATCCTTGTTGATCCTGAAACAAATTGATATGCTATATTGGCGTTGAGAAAATCCGATTCCAAATTCCCTGATTTGGTCAGCACCCTAAATGGCAAATTTGTAGCCATAAATTGATTGAATCTGAAAGGAATGTCGAGAAACTTTCCCTTTGCCCAAATGCTAGTGTCATATTTCATTGAATCAATTATAAATATGAAGTCTTTACCATTATTATTCTCATTCACAAAATTTCCTGTTGTTTTAAAAGAATCAGACTCGTTTGTGATATCCCAAAATTTTATAAATAAGGTATCACCGCTTCTTTCTTTAATAATACCCTTGAGCTTGCCTGCTATTGATTTCAAGACATATCTATCATCCTGATTCTTCTCCTTTGTTATAAATATTTTTTGTTCTCCAAGTATAAAACTACCGGTTGTATCGGGAATTTTACCTTTTTGTTTCTCAACTAAATATAGTTTACCTTTTTTTTCCAGACGATCCTTTTTAAATACATATCCAAATCTATACGCCATATCCTGTCCCTCTTGCCCATGTAAAGAGCAAGTGCATATCAGAATAAAAAAAATAATTGTTTTCATAGGTAGATTTATTGGTTACACTATCCAAAGTTGAAAATAAAAATATGGTTTCAGGTAGTTAAAACCCTCATCGAAACCAGGTTTTACCCTATCCACAAATACTACATTATAAAACTTTCATTTATTTTTGAAAGTTTAAAAATTTATTCTTACATTTGGCTTATGGAATTGACCGAAGCTAAAAATAAGTTCGTACAAACCTGGGGGGCACTGGGTTCGCAATGGGGTATTAATAAGACCATGGCGCAGATCCACGCGCTGTTGATGGTAGCCCCTGAATCGCTTTCGATGGAAGACATTATGGAAGAGCTCCACATTTCCCGTGGCAACGCCAGCATGAACCTGAGGGCGCTGATGGACTGGGGTATTGTATACAAAGAATTTAAGCAGGGCGAACGCCGGGAGTATTTCTCTGCCGAAAAGGATTTGGATGAACTGGCTGTAAAGATCGCGCAGGAACGCAGCCGCCGTGAGATAAAACCGGCGCTGAAGGTGCTGAAAGAAGTTTCGGCAGCGACCAAAGACAGCAAGACACCGGAAGGAAAGCATTTTACCGACCAGACCGCCAAGTTGTACGATTTTGTACTGAAAGCCGACAACATGATCGAAAAGGTAACGGAGTATAAGGACAATTGGATTGGCAGGCTGGTTATGAAGATCATGAAGTAATGAAGTGGGCATGCTACATTAATTATTTGCTCCTGAGCGCAATATTGGTGCAATGGGTTACGAGTCCCTTAGGCTTTCGAAGCGATACAGGCATTTGGATTACAGTCTTCTTCCTCGGCATTTATCACATTCTTGCTGCTATTGTGCTGTTGGTGCGTAACCGGAAAGATCGCATGCTCTGGTATTATTTTGGCGGCCTTGTCGTTTTCGGCCTCAGTGTGCTGACAAAAAAAGATGCTTTGCTGGGCTTTCTTATGATAGTGCTTGGATTGTATTTCACCATAGTGCTTCACCTTAAAATGATCAGGAATAAAGAACTACAATAGTTTTTTTTGTTAAAATATTTCAATTTTTTCTGAAACTTTAAAATAATAAAAATGAAAGGTATTAATCAGATGAATTACTTTTTTACAGGAATACCGGTCGCTATGATCGGGGTCGGGTACCTGCTGGATTCCGATATCGCAATTGTGGGGATGCTATTGATAATAATGACCGGATTCTTTCAGGTGATCGTTGGCATCTTGGAACTGGCGGATAGCGGATTCCGTGACGTAAGGTATAGCATCTACCTGGCTGCTGTATTTCTATTTTTCCTGCTTTGGGCACTGACCGACTGGAAATGGATCATCGTGATACCTCCCACCCTGGCACTCTATCTATCCGTGTTACTATTTATTGATGCTAAAAAACAAAGAAGATGAACCTCAACCTTGCAGCATACGGACTATTTTTCACTATCGTGCTTTACATCATTATAGTGGTTGGAAATACATGCTACCGTAATGGCAACATATATGTGATGGAGCTTTTGCCTGGCCATGAAGAACTCTGCCTGCGTATAAACAAAATACTGCTGTTAGGCTACTACCTCATTAATATCGGCTATGCTGCCACGATGCTTGTTGGCTGGGATACAATCACTACCATGCCGCAATTGGTTGAAGTACTGGCTGTAAAGTCCGCCATAATTATATGCATCCTTTCAGCACTGCATTACCTTAATATTTTCCTGCTTACCAATTACGCAAAAAAACTCATTCAATAATTAAAATACTTACTATCATGGAAACTTCAAAAATTTTAACCGGCTACTTTATCTACCTTCCTATAGCCCTTTTCCTTACATACTTTGTATCTCGTACACTGTTCAGGAACGGTAAAATCTTCATGCTGGATATCTTCAGGGGGCGCGAAGAAATTGCCAATGCCACGAACCGCCTTTTCGAAACAGGATTTTACCTGCTCAACATTGGCTTTGCCCTAATGATACTTCGTCTCGATCTGTACAGCAACAGTTACCAATCTTTAGTGGAAGCCCTTAGCTATAAGATCGGCGGGTTTTCTATTTATCTCGGTATTATGCTGTTCCTCAACCTGTATTTCTTTTTCAGGGGGAAAAGAAAAGCCAAGGAGAATGCTATGGTAGAAAATGTGACAGTCAAAGCCTGATATGAACCAAAACCATCGCTATGAACTTCAACATTCCCAACTGGCTTATCATCCTGGGAGGATGCGGCCAGATCTTCACCGCGCTCATTTACCCCTACATCCGCCATAAGGTCTTCGACTGGTACAACGATGTGAAACAGCTCAAGCCCCTTAATCAGGAAATTGCCAAAACATACGGGCGGTATATTCAGGGGCTCAACTTCAGCTTCGGGCTGATCGCCATACTGATCCCAACAGAGCTGAAGAACCAGACACCACTGGCATTAGCGCTGACAGGCCTTATAGCGGCCTACTGGGTCGGCAAGGTAGCTACACAGATCGCATACTACCCGATGTACGACATCCTTAAGAAGATGCTCTTCCGGTGGGGCGGCTACGGCATGAACGCTTTGTTTACACTTTTTGCAGTGGTATATACACTATTGGCATTGCACAACCTTAAAGCATTCTGATATGAAACTCCTCCACAAGATCAACGCATTCGCCCTTGGCCTAAACCTCTTGCTGATTGTAGCCCCTGTGTTTGCAATGCTCGCCCTGATTCCACTCGGCATCCTCCAGCTCATTAGTGCCATAATCATAACCCTGAAATATTACAAAGGCCTCCGCCTGGACCACCGCAAGCTCATTGAGATCTACTGGATATTGGTAGCGATCGATTTTACAGGCATACTGATGGTATGGACAACCGATACATCCGCTAACAGCTTTATTATGCTGCCCATATTCGTGCTGCTGCCTCCCGCTATCGCCATCTATTTTGTATACATAACCTATACAATTGCGAAAGAAACAGCACAAAACATAAAATGTCCGTATAGTACAAATTAAACCCAACTACTAATCCTACAATTATGAATACCCTCAACCTGAACACAACTATCACACACAGGGACAACAACACAAAGATGTCCGAATTGTACAACGAAGCGACCGAAGATTACGAATTCTGGAGCCGTGACTTCAATATGCACTTCGGTTATTACAGTCCGGCGCGCTGCAACCCCTTCCGGCGTGACAGTATGCTGAACGAAATGAACCGACAGATTTACAGCCGCCTTGGACTGAACGGACAGCAAGAACAGGTTTGCGACCTTGGCTGCGGTATGGGCGGCACCATGAAATACGGCCTGACGAAGTACCCCAACCTGCGAGTGATGGGTGTAACGCTGTCGGATTTCCAGAGAGAAGAGGGCAATAAGCGATTGGAGGGCTTTAACGGCGTCATCCTGAAAGAAGACTATAACCGGACGCCTTTTGCAACAGCTTCATTTGACGGCGCTATGGCGATAGAGAGTTTTTGTCACGGCGGGCACAGTGAAGAATCGTTCCGGGAGGCTTACAGGATACTGAAGCCCGGAGCCAGGCTGGTAGTGGCCGACGCCTTCCTGAAAAAGGACTTTGAAGACCTGTGCATCGGCGGCAGCTACTGCTACAAAGGCCTGTGCAACGGCTGGAGCCTGGAAAAGCTTGGAAACATCCACAGGATAAAAACCATGTTGGAGGATGTTGGCTTCAGCGAAGTGCGGATTGAGGATATCTCATTCCGGGTGGCGCCTTCGGTACTGCACGTACCCTTTGCCATTACCGGGTTTATCCTGAAAAAGCTGTATAACGCGGAAAACATTAAAGAGGAAAGCATCCGCAACCTTAAGGGTTCGCTGTTCGCACTGCTCTCCGGCGTACAGATGAACAATTTCGGGTATTATATTATTACGTGTGGGAAGTAAGACGCGTTTTTACTGCGTATAGCAAATCATTTCGACGTCAATCTTAACTATTACATGCAATTTGGCTTACCAACACCACAAGCCCAAGCCAGAAAATCGGTACCGCCTCCACCCAAAACAACGTGTAATATTTTGGCCGGTTCGGGTTGGCAAAAATAGTGAACAATGCCACGGCAATGACCAACACAATATTGACCAGCAGCTGCCTGACATCGACCACACTTTTGAAAAATTCAAGAAAATAGAACGGAACCAGCAATAACAAATTGAGGACCTTACTATTACGCACCCCAATTTGCTGGGGGATCGTTTTCAGGTGGGGGTCGTCTTCCCTGAGATCGATGATCTCGAAAATCAGTATCAGTATGATAACCAGCAGGAAGCGCTGCGAAAACTTAAGATATGCATCAGACGTCAGACCCATTCCCGCATTCAGCAGCGGCACAATTGTGGTAATACCCGCCCAGCAAAGTGCTACGATGTAGATCTTCACCCCGCTCCAGTTGCGCAGGTTCCTCGTATTCGGGAAGAAAGGCACAGTATACAAAGCCGTTAATCCAAAAAATAACAGCGAAGCAACCTGTGGCACCCGCTCGAGATACAGGAAGCTGATCCCGGCTGCGATAAGCGCGAGAGTGCTTAAGGCTACAATGAGCTTCACCCTCGGGCCGGCAGTACGCTTCACACGGAACAGCCCGTCATACTTCATAAAATTATAGCTGAACATCGTCCCGCAAAAGGCAAAAACCGCTACCGGAGCGTCAAACGGCAACCCAAACATGTGGTTGGTCATAAGCACCAATGCCAGTACGGATGCCGCCACATGCATGCTCCCGTAGATATAAATAGCAAATAGCTGCCTTATCAGTGTCATACTACAAAAATAATTAATATCACAACAGCTAACCGATTAAGTTGAAAAATTCACAAAATGTGATATCCAAACACATTTATAATTGAAGATAAATAACTAAGTTTGTGCTTCTAAAAACTTGCACACAACACACATGAAAACAGATGCTTTTGCGCTAAGGCACATCGGGCCTGGAGAGGGTGACCTCCAACATATGTTTAAGACCATTGGTGTGGAATCGATGGACCAACTGATCTACGAAACCCTTCCTGATGATATCCGCCTGAAGGCTCCGCTAAACCTGGATCCTGCCATGACGGAATACGAATACATGAATCATATCGTTCAGCTTGGCAATAAGAATAAGGTATTCAGGTCATACATCGGCCTGGGCTACCACCCTGCCATTGTTCCCGCGCCGATTCAACGCAATATATTTGAAAACCCGGGATGGTATACCGCTTACACACCGTACCAGGCAGAGATCGCCCAGGGCCGCCTTGAGGCATTGCTAAACTACCAGACCACGGTTATCGAACTGACAGGTATGGAAATAGCGAATGCTTCACTTCTTGACGAAGGTACCGCAGCAGCAGAAGCCATGGCGCTTTTGTTTGACGTACGCACCCGCGACCAGAAGAAAAACAATGCCAATAAATTCTTCGTTTCCGAAGAGATATTACCACAAACCCTGTCTGTACTGCAAACCCGCTCTACCCCTATTGGTGTGGAACTGGTAGTAGGCAACCACGAAGAGTTTGACTTTTCAGAAGGATTCTTCGGTGCTATCCTGCAATATCCGGGTAAATACGGCCAGGTATATGATTATGCCGGGTTTATAGCCAAAGCAAAAGAAAAAGAGATCAAAACAGCTGTAGCTGCTGATATATTAAGCCTTGTAAAACTTACCTCTCCGGGTGAGCTTGGTGCAGATGTAGTGGTGGGTACCACACAGCGTTTCGGTATCCCGATGGGCTACGGAGGCCCGCACGCGGCATACTTCGCTACAAAAGAAGAATACAAGCGTTCCATGCCGGGCAGGATCATCGGTGTAACCATCGACGTGAACGGCAACCGTGCGCTTCGTATGGCACTGCAGACCCGTGAGCAGCACATTAAGCGTGAGAAGGCTACTTCAAATATTTGTACCGCACAGGTACTGCTTGCCGTAATGGCCGGTATGTATGCCGTTTACCACGGACCGAAAGGCCTTGGCTACATTGCCGATAAGGTACACGCTTCTGCCGTGACTACAGCGGACGCGCTGAACAAACTGGGGGTATACCAGACCAATACTTCGTTCTTCGACACTATTGTGGTGAAGGCCGATGCTGCCAAAGTAAAGGCCGCGGCTGAGAAAAAGGAAATCAACTTCTATTACATTGACGATGCCAGCATTTCAATCGCTTTCAATGAGACGACTTCACTGAAAGACATTAATGATATCATAGCCGTATTCGCGGAAGCCACCGGCAAATCCGGCGAAACGGTAACAGCGCTCTCGGAAACCGCGCACATCCCGCAAAAGCTTGTGAGGACGAGCGAATTCCTGAAGCATGACGTATTCAACAAATACCATAGCGAAACGGCCCTGATGCGCTACATTAAGAAGCTGGAGCGCCTTGACCTTGCCCTGAACCATTCGATGATATCGCTTGGGTCTTGCACGATGAAGCTGAATGCCGCTTCGGAAATGCTTCCGCTAAGCCTTCCGCAATGGAACAGCATCCACCCGTTTGCCCCAGTAGCACAAGCCCAGGGTTACCAGGAAATGTTGAAAAAACTGGAGGAACAGCTTAACGTGATTACCGGTTTCGCCGGTACTACACTACAGCCGAACTCCGGCGCGCAGGGTGAGTACGCGGGCCTTATGGTGATCCGTGCGTACCATGAATCACGCGGTGAAAGCCACAGGAACATCGCGCTTATCCCGGCTTCGGCACACGGCACCAACCCTGCCACGGCAAATATGGCCGGTATGCAGGTAGTGGTAACCAAAACGTCAGAAAACGGTAATATCGATGTGGAAGACCTGAGGGCTAAGGCCGAGCAGTACAAGGACAACCTTGCCTGCCTTATGGTAACCTACCCTTCTACACACGGGGTATACGAGTCTTCAATAAAAGAGATCACGAAACTTATCCACGACAACGGCGGACAGGTATATATGGACGGCGCCAACATGAATGCCCAGGTGGGCCTTACCAACCCGGCAACCATTGGCGCAGACGTTTGCCACCTGAACCTGCACAAGACCTTTGCCATCCCTCACGGTGGCGGTGGGCCTGGTGTTGGACCGATCTGTGTGGCGGAGCACCTTGTTCCGTTCCTGCCGACCAACCCTGTTATTGCCACAGGCGGCAACACGCCGATAACGGCTATTTCAGCGGCTCCTTGGGGCTCTGCGCTGGTTTGCCTTATATCTTATGGCTACATCACTATGCTGGGCGCAGAAGGGCTTACAAGCGCTACGCACCACGCCATACTGAATGCCAACTACATTAAGGAAAGGCTGAGCGGCCATTACGAAACGCTGTACAGTGGCGAAATGAACCGTGCGGCACACGAAATGATCATTGAATGCCGTCCGTTTAAGGCGAATGGCATCGAGGTGACCGATATTGCCAAGCGCCTCATGGACTACGGTTTCCACGCGCCTACGGTATCGTTCCCGGTTGCGGGTACGCTGATGATCGAGCCTACCGAAAGCGAGAACCTTGAGGAGCTTGACCGTTTCTGCGATGCAATGATCTCCATCCGCAAAGAAATTGACGAAGTCAGCACCGATGACAAGAATAACGTGCTGAAAAATTCTCCGCATACACTGGCAATGCTTACCACCGATACATGGGATTTCCCATACACAAGGGAGAAAGCTGCCTACCCGCTGGAGTACCTGCACGAGAACAAGTTCTGGCCGGGCGTACGCCGTGTAGACGATGCGTACGGCGACCGTAACCTGGTTTGTTCCTGCGCGCCGATCGAGGCTTATATGGAAAACTAAAAGCTTATAATTCTAGATAGTAAAGGCTCCCATGAGGGAGCCTTTTTTTGTTTGGTTATCAGACCCGTAGAAATTACCTGTTTTATCTTTTTGCGGAAAACTCCGTTTTAATTTAACATAAATTTTGTAGGTTTACTTATAATTAAAAAACATCAGCTTATGTATCACACAATTACTCCTGTTACAGAAAGTCACAATCCTATTATTGTTGAAGGAAATTTTTCTACTCAAACCTTGCTATTTAACGCTGGCCCAAGCATTGTCGAAGCACAAATTTGGCATCGTTGGGAGGGCAAAAATAATGGATCATATCAAAACGATGCTTATGAGCCAAATTTCATACTTGAATTACGGCCAGGAAATCAGAAAATAGTAACAGGATCATTTATAAGAATCGGTATTAAAAATAATGAAAATAGCCTGAATTCTGAAAAATTTGCTGCGATTGGTGCGAGGACAATTAATCATATTGAACGAGAAATTCACATTTATGAGTAATATATCGTATACTAGCCAAATTCAAATTCTACATTTTTCTGATCTTCATTTCGGAGAGCATCATATTTGTAATCCTCCTGAAACAGCTTCCTCTAAAGGGATTCCCACCCTTGCAGATTTGATAATAAGTGATTTACAGAATGATATTGGGGCAACTGTAATCAACAAAACTGATTATTCAGATCAAAAAGAATCTCCTCTTATTATAGCTGTTTCTGGAGATTTTACACAAAAAGCAAAACATGAAGAATTTGGCGAAGCACTAGTTTTTTTAGATAGGCTTTCTTCAAATATTTTACTTAATCGGCATGTCGAAAAATCTGATATTTTTTTTGTTCCAGGAAATCATGATGTTAGATTTAATGATGCTACTGAAGATGAACGATTTCAACCTTACTGTAGTTTTTACAACAAATTTTTCGAAGGGATACGCCCAGCTTTAGCTCCTTATAGACCGGAAGAATTTACGCAAGTACACTTGAAAATTAATGATGGTAATAAATTGGCTATTGCTGAGATTAATTGCTGTATGTATGTAAAAAAAGATACGGTTGACAGTAGTAGAGGCCAAGTTGATTATGATTCAATAAAAAGGCTTAGAGATCAGCTTGAAAAAATTTCTTCATCTCACGATGATTTTAATGAATATATTAAGATTGTTGTTATACACCATCATGTTGTGTTATTGCCTTCATTTATAGAGCCAGGAAGAGGTGTAGATTCGATAATGAATTCAGGATATCTACTTGAATTACTTAGTGAATTTAATTTTCATCTTATTCTTCACGGGCATAAGCACTATCCGCAAATATTTAATTATGAACCAGCTCCTTTATGGTCTAGCGGCTTGAATAAGATTCCGCAAGTAGTCATAGCAGGTGGAAGTTGTGGAAGCAAAGAATTGCCATCAGAAATCTCCAATAAGGCGTGTAATACGTATTCTTTAATTACAGTAAAATGGCATCCTGATGCGCAGCAAGCGCGAATCAATGTAATCACTAGAGGATTAGTTAGAAAAACAGACAGACCTTTAACACCAGACAGGTGGAAATGGGAAACTGTTAATATAACTGACAGGATAATCACACCATATATAACAATTCCAGATTCTGGGCACAATAAAGTAGAAAATTTTGAAAATGACGAAGAACGATTACAACAATATAATAAGCAACGATATCATATGCCTGTTATTGAAGTAATGCCTTCCCTCATCCCAGGACAGGCTTACGAAGCAAGAGGATGGATTGTTATGCATAGACCAGATCTATATAATGGCGCTAAATTGACAAAGGTTGAATGGACTGCAGGTTCAAGATTCAAAAAAGTGGTTTGTGTAAGCGCTGATAATCCGAGTTTCTCATTTTCCTATCATTATTGGGGACCGATGCTTATACAAGCAAAATTGTACTTTGAGGATAATTATCAAACCTACAGTTACGTTTATGCTCGTATGCCAAAGGATGAAACAAAATAGTTATTACAAATGAGTGAAATTTTTAATGAAGCTAACCTAAAGCTGTTCAAAAGTAAAATTTTTATTATTTTGAATTATACTGTTCCCGGAATCGTCATATTAGAAATCTTTTTTGATCAAGGTTTCTTCTCTAACATTCCGAAGGATTTATATTCATTTTTACTTTACATTTTGTGGGCATTTATCCTAAGTATACCCTTTAATCTTATCGATTTAGTAAATACTGAAAAAGTTTCGCTAAAGTATGCTAAGAAACATATTTTAAAATATGGGGGACAGGAAAATGATATAAAAAAACTTGAGGAAATATTAAATGAAAATGAAGAATATTATTTCGAAGTAAATGCTCAAATACATTTTATATCGATTATCATTAATTCATTACTAATATATTTAATTTATAAATATTTAAATTCCAATTACGAATACTATACATTCTTCGGAATTAACAAAAACATTATAATTATTTCGAATGTTATTATAATAATAAATATAATTTTTATACCATTGAGATTAGTAGCAACAGCAATTGTTTCGAATAGTTTCAAAAAAGAATACGATAAAATATAACTAATAAAATAAATCAAAAAACCCCTTCCGTTTCCGAAAGGGGTTTCTTTATTATTAGGCTTGTCCTGCAGGCCCGAAAGTCAATGGAATCGGCGGTTGTTCCGTATCGCTGATCACGCCGTGGGCGCTTTCAAAGCGGTGGATGTTCTCGCCTAATGCCTTCAGCAGGCGCTTGGCATGCTGGGGCGTTAATACAATGCGCGACTTTACTTTGGCTTTTGGCACTCCCGGCATGATCGTCACGAAATCCACCACAAATTCTGAAGCGGAGTGGTTGATGATCGCCAGGTTGGAATAAATGCCTTCAGCTGTTTTCTCATCCAGTTCGATGTTAATCTGTCCCGGCTGCTGTTTCTGGTCACTCATTGGTATTAATAGTTATATTCCTCTTTCGGAGTTAGCAGTTCATTAAACTCATCTTTAGAGCCTACAACAGTGTTGTCGTAATCCCTCATACCTGTACCAGCAGGTATCCTGTGTCCTACGATAACGTTCTCCTTAAGGCCTTCAAGTCCGTCTACCTTACCGGCTACCGCGGCTTCGTTAAGAACTTTTGTCGTTTCCTGGAACGATGCGGCCGAGATGAACGACTTGGTCTGAAGTGACGCCCTTGTAATACCCTGTAGTACCGGAGTACCTGTTGCAGGAACTACGTCCCTTGCCACCACCTGGTTCTGGTCATTACGTTTCAGGATAGAGTTCTCATCCCTTAGTTCGCGAGGCGATATGATCTGCCCTGCTTTAAGGTTTTGCGAATCTCCCGCGTCTTCAACAACCTTCATTCCGTATAATTTGTCGTTCTCTTCGATAAAGTCAGACGTATGGATCAGCTGGTCTTCAAGGAAAAGGGTATCACCCGGATCCTGAACCTGAACTTTACGCATCATCTGGCGGATCACAACTTCAAAGTGCTTGTCGTTGATCTTCACACCCTGAAGACGGTAAACCTCCTGAATCTCGTTAACAAGGTACTGCTGTACTGCAGATGGCCCCTGTATCCTGAGGATATCCTCCGGAGTGATGGCACCGTCAGAAAGCGGTAATCCTGCTTTTACGTAGTCATTTTCCTGAACAAGGATCTGGTTGGAAAGTTTCACAAGATATTTCTTGATCTCACCGAATTTCGATTCGATCACGATCTCGCGGTTACCCCTCTTGATCTTACCGAAAGATACTACACCGTCGATCTCAGACACTACTGCCGGGTTCGATGGGTTACGCGCTTCAAGAAGCTCGGTAATCCTCGGAAGACCTCCCGTGATATCACCCGCTTTTGACGAACGCCTTGGTATCTTAACAAGTACTTTACCGGCCTTGATCTTCTCGCCGTTATCAACCATAAGGTGGGCACCCACCGGAAGGTTGTACGAACGGATAAGCTCGTTGTCTTTTCCGTAAATCAATAGCGTAGGGATCAATTTCTTGTTCCTTGCTTCAGAGATAACTTTCTCCTGGAATCCTGTCTGTTCGTCAATCTCAACCATGAACGATTGTCCCTGCTCGATATCCTCGTAAGATACCTTACCGGTAAACTCAGAGATAATAACCCCGTTATAAGGGTCCCACTTACAGATCACAGTTCCCTGTCCTACGGTTTCACCATCTTTTACAAAAATGCTCGATCCGTAAGGAATGTTATGTGTATTAAGAACGATTCCGGTATTCTGGTCAACCAATTTCAATTCGGTAGAGCGTGATACCACGATATCTACTTCATTGCCTTCGTTGTCCTCACCTTTAACCGTTTTAAGGTCTTCAATATCAAGCCTACCCGCAAATTTCGTGATGATGCTTGATTCTTCAGAAATGTTACCTGCAGTACCACCCACGTGGAAGGTACGTAGTGTAAGCTGTGTACCCGGCTCACCGATCGACTGTGCTGCAATAACACCTACAGCCTCGCCTCGTTGTGTCATTTTACCTGTAGCAAGGTTACGTCCGTAACACTTCGCACAGATACCTTTCTTAGCCTCACAGGTAAGTGGCGAACGTACTTCCACACCTTCAATAGGCGCGGCATTGATCGCTTTTACTTCTGCTTCGGTAATCTGGGTTCCTCCCACAACAAGCAATTCATTCGTAAGTGGGTTCACCACATCCTGAAGTGCTACACGGCCAAGTATTCTTTCACCAAGGGTTTCAACAACCTCTTCGTTTTTCTTAAGTGCTGTAACTTCGATACCCCTAAGCGTACCACAGTCTACAGAGTTTACGATAACGTCCTGCGACACATCATGAAGCCTCCTTGTAAGGTAACCGGCATCCGCCGTTTTAAGAGCGGTATCCGCAAGACCCTTACGCGCACCGTGAGTAGAGATAAAGTACTCAAGGATCGAAAGGCCTTCCTTAAAGTTGGAAAGGATCGGGTTCTCGATAATCTCACCACCACCGGCAGTTGATTTCTTCGGTTTTGCCATAAGGCCACGCATACCTGTAAGCTGGCGGATCTGTTCTTTCGAACCCCTCGCACCAGAGTCAAGCATCATGTATACCGAGTTAAAGCCCTGCTGATCTTCGCGGATGTTCTTCATCGCAAGCTCTGTAAGCAATGCGTTGGTAGACGTCCACACGTCGATTACCTGGTTGTAACGCTCGTTATTGGTGATAAGACCCATGTTATAGTTCATGGAAATAGCATCAACCTGCTCGTTGGCATCGGCAATAAGCTCCTGCTTCCTTTCAGGGATGATGATATCTCCAAGGCTGAATGACAAACCACCCTGGAAGGCGAATTTGTAACCCATGTCTTTCATATTGTCAAGGAACGCCGCTGTTGTAGGAACGTCGGTAACACTAAGAATCTTACCGATAATGTCCCTAAGCGACTTCTTAGTAAGGATCTCATTGATGTATCCTGCTGCTTCCGGTACCACTTCGTTAAAGAGTACACGGCCGGCAGTAGTCTGGATGATCTTCCAAACCAGCTCGCCGTTTTCGTTGAAGTCTTTCGCACGGATCTTAACGCGGGCATTCAGCTCGAGCCTGCCTTCGTTAAGGGCGATGTTCACTTCTTCTGCAGAATAGAACGTAAGGTCCTGTCCTAAAATCTTACTTGTTTCAGTAGACAAACGCTCTTTGGTCATGTAGTACAGACCAAGAACCATGTCTTGTGAAGGTACCGTGATAGGCGCACCATTGGCAGGGTTAAGGATATTATGCGAAGCAAGCATCAAAAGCTGTGCTTCAAGAATAGCCTCAGGCCCAAGCGGAAGGTGTACCGCCATCTGGTCACCGTCAAAGTCAGCGTTGAAAGCCGTACATACCAATGGGTGAAGCTGGATCGCTTTACCTTCGATAAGTTTCGGCTGGAACGCCTGTATACCAAGCCTGTGAAGGGTTGGGGCCCTGTTTAGAAGTACTGGGTGCCCTTTGATTACATTTTCAAGGATATCCCATACTACAGGTTCTTTTTTGTCGATTATCTTTTTAGCCGATTTAACCGTTTTCACGATTCCGCGCTCAATAAGCTTACGGATCACGAATGGTTTGTACAGCTCTGCAGCCATATCCTTCGGAAGGCCACACTCAAACAATTTCATTTCAGGCCCAACAACAATTACCGAACGTGCCGAGTAGTCAACACGCTTACCAAGTAGGTTCTGGCGGAAACGTCCCTGCTTACCTTTCAATGAATCAGAAAGTGATTTTAGAGGCCTGTTTGATTCTGTCTTAACGGCAGATGCTTTCCTTGTGTTATCGAACAGCGAGTCTACAGATTCCTGAAGCATACGCTTTTCGTTACGAAGGATCACCTCAGGTGCTTTGATCTCCATCAAACGCTTAAGGCGGTTGTTACGGATGATCACCCTGCGGTAAAGGTCGTTAAGGTCGGAAGTTGCGAAACGCCCGCCATCAAGCGGCACAAGAGGACGAAGTTCCGGCGGGATAACAGGTATTACTTTCAGGATCATCCATTCAGGGCGGTTTTCCCTGTTCATGTTCGACTCACGGAAAGATTCAACTACCTGTAGCCTTTTAAGTGCTTCGGTCTTACGTTGTTTCGACGTTTCATTGTTGGCGCTGTGGCGAAGGTTGTAGGATAGTTGGTCAAGGTCAATCCTTGCAAGCAAATCCATGATACATTCAGCACCCATCTTGGCGATAAACTTGTTAGGGTCATTATCGTCAAGGTATTGGTTCTCTACCGGAAGGCTGTCCTGAATGTTCAGGAACTCCTCTTCCGTAAGGAAATCAAGCCTGTTTAAGGTCTCTCCGTCCGGGCCTTTTGCAATACCCGGCTGTATAACCACATACCTTTCATAGTATATGATCATATCCAGTTTTTTTGACGGAAGGCCAAGGATATATCCGATCTTGTTCGGAAGCGAACGGAAATACCAGATGTGGGCGATAGGCACAACAAGGTTGATATGCCCTACCCTGTCACGTCGAACTTTCTTCTCGGTAACTTCAACACCGCATCGGTCACAAACAATCCCTTTGTATCGGATCCTTTTGTATTTACCACAAGCACATTCAAAGTCTTTTACAGGACCAAAGATACGCTCGCAGAAAAGGCCGTCCCTCTCCGGTTTGTGAGTACGATAGTTAATGGTTTCAGGCTTTAAAACCTCACCCCTTGATTCAGCCAGGATAGACTCAGGCGATGCAAGGCCTATCGAGATCTGGTTAAATCTTTTAACGGTATTCTTATCTTTTAATCTCGTCATGATATGTAATCTATCGATTTATTAAAAAGTATGGAAAGGGAATGGCGCCGAAACGCCACTCCCGTGGTAATTTATTCTTCTAATCTGATGTCTAGTCCAAGACCTTTCAGTTCGTGCATCAATACGTTGAACGATTCCGGTAAGCCTGGTTCCGGCATGGTCTCACCCTTAACGATAGACTCGTAAGTTTTCGCCCTTCCGATAACGTCATCCGATTTAACAGTAAGGATCTCCCTAAGCGTGCTCGACGCACCGTATGCTTCAAGAGCCCAAACCTCCATCTCCCCGAAACGCTGACCACCAAACTGTGCTTTACCTCCAAGAGGCTGCTGCGTGATAAGCGAGTACGGACCGATAGAACGTGCGTGCATCTTATCGTCTACCATGTGGCCCAGTTTCAGCATGTAGATAACACCTACTGTTGCCGGCTGGTGGAAACGCTCTCCTGTACCACCATCATACAGGTATGTGTGGCCAAAGCGAGGAATTCCTGCCTCATCGGTAAAGCCATTGATCTGGTCAAGTGTTGCACCATCAAAGATTGGTGTTGCAAATTTCTTGCCCAATTTAAGGCCTGCCCATCCAAGAACGGTTTCGTATATCTGACCGATGTTCATACGCGAAGGTACACCCAGCGGGTTTAGTACGATATCTACAGGAGTACCATCCTCAAGGAACGGCATATCTTCCTGGCGAACGATCTTGGCAACAATACCTTTGTTACCGTGGCGTCCTGCCATTTTATCACCCACTTTAAGCTTACGTTTCTTGGCGATATAAACCTTAGCAAGTTTCAGGATACCTGACGGAAGTTCGTCACCCACCGTAATAGTGAATTTCTCTCTCCTTAATGCGCCCTGAAGGTCGTTCAGCTTGATCTTGTAGTTGTGGATAAGGTCGTTTACCATTGCATTGGTTTCATCGTCCGTAGTCCACTGCCCTTTGGTCAGGTGAGCGAAATCTTCAACAGCATAAAGCATTTTCTGAGTATACTTCTTGCCTTTTGGCAGTACTTCTTCTCCAAGGTCGTTCATAACACCCTGCGAAGTCTTACCGTTTATGATATTGAAAAGCTTGTCGATAAGCCTGTCCTTAAGTTCATTGAACTTAACTTCAAAATCCATCTCAAGTTTTCCTAAATCGTCTTTATCTTTTGTACGCTTGCGCTTATCTTTCACAGCACGTGCGAACAATTTCTTGTCAAGTACAACACCATGAAGCGATGGCGAAGCTTTAAGTGAAGCATCCTTAACATCACCTGCTTTATCACCAAAAATGGCGCGAAGAAGTTTTTCTTCCGGAGTAGGGTCCGATTCACCTTTAGGAGTGATCTTACCGATAAGGATGTCGCCAGGCTTAACCTCGGCACCGATCCTGATCATACCGTTCTCGTCAAGGTCTTTAGTAGCCTCTTCCGATACGTTTGGTATATCATTGGTCAGTTCTTCATTACCAAGCTTGGTATCCCTTACTTCAAGAGAGTAGTCATCCACGTGGATAGACGTAAATATGTCATCGCGCACTACTTTCTCAGAGATCACGATAGCATCCTCGAAGTTGTACCCTTTCCATGGCATAAATGCCACCTGAAGGTTACGGCCAAGAGCAAGCTCACCATTTTGCGTAGCATAGCCTTCGCAAAGTACCTGGCCCGGGGCAACCCTGTCACCTTTTCTTACGATAGGCTTAAGGTTGATGCTCGTGCTCTGGTTGGTTTTCCTGAACTTGATAAGCTGGTATGTTTTCTCGTCCGGATCGAAGCTTACGCTGCGCTCGCGGTCGGTCCTGTCATATTTAATCGTAATCTGGTTCGCATCTACATACTCAACAGTACCATGCCCTTCAGCATTGATAAGTACCCTTGAGTCAGAAGCAACCTGGCGCTCCAATCCGGTACCAACGATAGGCGATTCCGGACGTAAAAGAGGAACTGCCTGGCGCATCATGTTCGATCCCATCAACGCACGGTTCGCATCATCATGTTCAAGGAACGGGATAAGCGATGCCGAGATCGAAGCGATCTGGTTTGGCGCAACGTCGGTATAATGAACCACAGATGGCTCAACAACCGGGAAGTCACCTTCCTCACGGGCAATTACCTTATCAGCGATGATGGTTCCATCTTCGCTCATTTCGATATTCGCCTGCGCGATCATCTTGCCTTCTTCTTCTTCAGCGCTAAGGTAAACAGGAGTCGACTCCAGGTCAACTTTACCGTTAGTTACTTTGCGGTAAGGTGTCTCGATAAAGCCCATTCCGTTCACTTTGGCATAAACACCAAGTGACGAGATAAGACCAATGTTCGGACCTTCCGGTGTTTCGATCGGGCAAAGGCGTCCGTAGTGCGTATAGTGAACGTCACGTACCTCGAAACCTGCCCTTTCCCTGGAAAGACCGCCCGGCCCAAGAGCCGAAAGCCTCCTCTTGTGAGTAATCTCAGCAAGCGGGTTGGTCTGGTCCATGAACTGCGAAAGCTGGTTGGTACCAAAGAACGAGTTGATAACCGAAGACAATGTCTTGGCGTTAATAAGGTCAATCGGGGTAAATACCTCGTTATCCCTTACATTCATACGCTCCCTGATCGTCCTTGCCATACGCGCAAGTCCTACACCGAACTGCGCTGAAAGCTGCTCGCCCACAGTCCTAACACGACGGTTGGAAAGGTGGTCGATATCATCGATCTCCGCTTTGGAGTTGATCAGCTCGATAAGGTATTTTACTATGGTAATGATATCCTCTTTGGTAAGCACCTGCTTTTCCATCGGGATGTCAAGACCCAGTTTTTTGTTCATCCTGTAACGGCCTACTTCACCAAGGTTGTAGCGCTGGTCCGAGAAGAACAGTTTATCTATAATGCCGCGAGCCGTTTCCTCATCAGGTGGCTCTGCGTTACGCAGCTGACGGTAAATATGCTCTACGGCTTCTTTTTCAGAGTTAGTAGGGTCTTTCTGTAACGTGTTGTGGATAATAGCATAATCTGCCTGGTTATTATCTTCTTTGTGAAGAAGTATAGTCTTCACGTTAGAATCGATAATTTCCTCCACATTGTCCTTGTCTATAATAGTATCACGGTCAAGGATAATCTCGTTACGCTCGATAGAAACCACCTCGCCTGTATCTTCATCCACGAAATCCTCGTGCCATGTATTAAGTACACGCGCGGCAAGCCTTCTGCCGATGTATTTTTTAAGACCTGTTTTCGAAACCTTGATCTCTTCAGCAAGGTCAAATATTTCAAGGATATCCTTATCCCTTTCGAAACCGATAGCCCTGAACAGGGTGGTTACAGGAAGCTTTTTCTTCCTGTCGATGTACGCATACATCACACTGTTGATGTCAGTAGCAAATTCGATCCATGAACCTTTGAAAGGAATTACCCTTGCAGAGTATAATTTTGTTCCGTTTGCGTGGAATGACTGGCCGAAGAAAACTCCTGGGGAACGGTGAAGCTGCGAAACAACTACACGCTCTGCGCCGTTGATAACAAAGGTACCGCTAGGAGTCATGTATGGGATGGTACCCAAATAAACGTCCTGTACAATTGTTTCAAAATCCTCATGCTCAGGGTCTGTACAATACAGCTTTAGCCTTGCTTTAAGCGGCACACTGTAAGTAAGCCCCCTGTCTATACACTCTTCAATTGTATATCTTGGCGGGTCAACAAAGTAATCAAGGAACTCCAGTACGAACTGATTTCTTGTATCAGTGATCGGAAAGTTTTCCATGAAGGTGTTATAAAGACCTTCGTTGCCTCTTTCATCCGATTTGGTTTCAAGCTGGAAAAAATCTTTAAACGATTTTACCTGAATGTCAAGAAAATCCGGATAATCAGGAATGTTTTTAGTAGAGGCAAAATTTAATCTTTCAGTCTGATTTGTTATCATCAATGGACAAAATTTTGATTAAAATAATTTAAATAAAAAGCGTATAAAATGTTATTATACGAAAAATGGTTTAGGCCTTTGAGAGTACTTCTCAAGGCCTAAACCTGGGTTTTCAAACCGTGGTAAGCTTATTTAAGCTCAACAACAGCTCCGGCTTCTTCTAGAGCTTTCTTAAGGCCTTCAGCCTCTTCTTTAGAGATAGCCTCTTTTACGTTTGCAGGAGCACCGTCAACTAGGTCTTTAGCTTCTTTAAGACCAAGTCCTGTAAGTTCTTTTACAGCCTTAACAACACCTAGCTTAGAAGCGCCAGCGTCTTTAAGTACTACAGTGAACTCAGTTTGCTCTTCAGCAGCTGGAGCGTCTCCACCAGCAGCAGGACCAGCTATAGCTACAGCAGCAGCTGCAGGCTCGATGCCATATTCATCTTTTAGTATTGTAGCAAGTTCGTTAACTTCTTTTACAGTAAGGTTAACAAGTTGTTCTGCGAATTGTTTCAAATCTGCCATTTTTCTATCGTTTTAAATAGTTTGTAATATATAATTTATAAAGTGCGTTCTCGCGGTGGTGTTACCTTTCAGATAACGTTTTAACAAGTCCTGCAATCGTGCTTCCGCCAGACTTAAGGGCAGAAATAACATTTTTAGCAGGAGATTGAAGAAGACCGATGATCTCACCAATAACCTCTTCCTTAGATTTAAGCGCTACAAGGGCATCAAGCTGGTTGTCGCCCATGAATACAGCCTCGTGGATGTAAGCGCCTTTAAGTACAGGCCTGTCAGATTTTTTACGGAATTCTTTAATGATCTTCGCAGGAGCGTTACCGTTCTCTGCAATCATAATAGAAGTACTTCCTTTCAATATAGAAGGCAGTTCGCCATAGTTGTTGTCAAGGCTCTCCATAGCTTTCTCAAGCAATGTATTCTTAACAACCTCCAGCTTAATACCAGCTTTGAAACAAGCTCTTCTCAGGTTTGAAGTATTCTCTGCGTTTAGTCCGGAAATATCTGTAACATATACAACATTGGTACCGGCTAACTGTGCAGTTAAATCTTCAATAACTCTTGATTTTTCTTCTTTAGTCATAATAAAACTTATTAACTGCCAATTAAACTGCCTTAGGATCAAGGGCGATCGCAGGGCTCATAGTAGAAGAGATATGAATACTCTTTATGTACTGGCCTTTTGCCGCAGTTGGCTTCAATTTGATTAATGTTTGAATGATCTCGTGAGCGTTTTCAGTAATCTTGTCAGCATCGAAAGATACTTTACCGATACCTGCGTGAACGATACCTGTCTTATCAACTTTGAAGTCGATCTTACCGGCTTTAACTTCACCTACAGCCTTACCTACTTCCATGGTAACAGTACCAGTCTTAGGGTTTGGCATAAGTCCGCGAGGACCAAGTATCCTACCAAGAGGACCAAGTTTACCCATTACGGCAGGCATAGTGATGATAACATCAACATCTGTCCAGCCGTCTTTTATTTTTTGAAGGTAATCATCTAAACCTACGTAGTCTGCACCAGCAGCTTTAGCTTCAGCTTCTTTGTCAGGTGTAACAAGAGCAAGAACCCTTACATCTTTACCTGTACCGTGAGGAAGCGTTACAACGCCCCTTACCATTTGATTCGCTTTTCTTGGATCTACACCCAGACGTACTGCGATATCAACAGACTCATCAAATTTTGCAGTAGCAACTGTCTTGATCAATGCCGAAGCATCTTTCAAAGAATACAGCTTGTTCTTCTCAATTTTTGAAGCAGCCTCTTTCTGTTTTTTTGTCAATTTTGCCATGTCTTCTTTTTCTTTTTAAATTAAAAAGGAGCTGTTCCTGATACAGTGATACCCATAGACCTTGCTGTACCGGCAACCATACTCATTGCTTTCTCGATTGTGAAAGCATTCAGGTCAGCCATTTTGTCTTCAGCAATAGCCCTGATCTGATCCCAGGTAACGCTTGCAACTTTCTTACGGTTAGGCTCACCAGAACCACCTTTAAGTTTTGCAGCGTCCAATAGCTGGATAGCAGCTGGAGGCGTTTTAACAACAAAATCGAAAGATTTGTCTTTATACACAGTAATTTGTACTGGTAAAACTTTACCGGGCTTATCCTGGGTCCTAGCATTAAATTGCTTACAGAACTCCATGATGTTAACGCCCGCAGCTCCCAAAGCAGGTCCAACCGGTGGCGACGGATTCGCAGCACCTCCCTTAACTTGTAGTTTAACTACTTTACTAATTTCTTTAGCCATTTCTTTTAAAGATTAGCACATCTTCAGTTGGAAGCGAGGATGTGATTTTTATAATAAGTGTAACAAAAATTATACTTTTTCAACCTGCATAAAGCTAAGTTCCAGTGGCGTCTTCCTTCCGAAGATCTTCACCATTACTTCCAGCTTACGCTTTTCTTCATTCACCTTTTCAACAGCACCATTAAATCCATTGAAAGGCCCGTCTATTACTTTTACAGTTTCACCGATTGTGAAAGGTATCGAAACATTATCTGTTTTCACAGACAGTTCATCAACCTTGCCAAGCATCCTGTTTACTTCAGAAAGGCGTAATGGCACTGCATCACCACCTTTTGTTTCACCAAGAAAACCTATCACCCCGGCAATAGACTTTATAATATGAGGTATTTCACCTGTCAAATTCGCCTCTATCATTACATAGCCCGGAAAATAAACCCTGTCTTTGCTGATTTTTTTTCCGTCGCGTACCTGAACCACTTTTTCGGTAGGCACAAGAACCTGGGAAACATAATCTGCCATTCCAAGCCTGTTGATCTCGGTCTCGATATAATTCTTAACCTTATTCTCCTGACCGCTTACAGCCCTAACTACATACCACTTTTTGACATTATTATCCGTCATCATTATTATTTTAACAAGGTATACACTTTAGCAACAAGAACTTCGAAGCCCCTGTCTATACCGAAGGTAACCAGGGCAAATATTACCGAAAAAACGGCAACAATAATGGTAAGACGCTGTATCTCCGACCACTCAGGCCAAGTAACATTGGTCTTTAATTCTGTAAAAGCCTCTGATATATAATTAGTAACTTTCATTGTCTTTCATTTTTGCACGGGTGGAGGGATTCGAACCCCCATCAACGGTTTTGGAGACCGCTATTCTACCCTTGAACTACACCCGTTTGTTAAAAGCCAGCCGGTACATTAAGCACCGCGCTGGCTTTATATATATTTAAAATAATTAGTCAAGAATTTCAGTAACCTGACCAGCACCTACTGTACGACCACCTTCACGGATAGCGAAACGAAGACCTACGCTTAGAGCGATCGGGCTTAGCAACTGCACATCGATAGTAAGGTTGTCACCAGGCATAACCATCTCAACACCTGCAGGCAGGGAAATAGTTCCTGTTACGTCAGTTGTACGAACGTAAAACTGAGGACGGTAGTTATTGTGGAATGGAGTGTGACGTCCACCTTCTTCTTTCTTAAGAATATAAACCTCAGCTTTAAAGTGAGCGTGCGGCTTAACAGATCCTGGCTTGATAATAACCATACCACGACGGATATCTTCTTTAGCAATACCCCTTAGAAGGATACCTGCGTTATCTCCTGCCTCACCCCTGTCAAGGATCTGACGGAACATTTCAATACCTGTTATAGTAGAAGTTAGCTTCTCAGCACCCATACCAATGATTTCAACCGGATCACCTGTGTTAGCGATACCTGCTTCTATACGACCTGTAGCAACAGTACCACGGCCAGTAATAGTAAACACGTCTTCAACAGGCATAAGGAAAGGCTTATCAATATCACGTACCGGCATTTCGATCCAGTTATCAACTGCAGCCATTAGCTCAAGAACAGTATCAACCCATTTCGGCTCACCGTTAAGTGCACCAAGAGCAGAACCCTGGATGATCGGACCGTTATCTCCATCATACTGATAGAAAGAAAGAAGGTCACGGATTTCCATTTCAACTAGCTCAAGAAGCTCAGCATCATCAACCATATCCACTTTGTTCATGAAAACAACCATACGAGGAACACCTACCTGGCGACCAAGAAGGATGTGCTCACGTGTTTGTGGCATCGGACCGTCTGTAGCAGCAACAACAAGGATAGCACCGTCCATCTGGGCAGCACCTGTAACCATGTTCTTAACGTAGTCAGCGTGACCTGGACAGTCAACGTGAGCATAGTGACGGTTAGCTGTAGC
>Ga0308157_10000944_pt1 | contig 72707 bp, 62 predicted proteins | sample PhyBR1_FD_201035 | JGI IMG/M metagenome (GOLD analysis project Ga0308157, IMG submission 201035) | Phyllosphere microbial communities from UC Gill Tract Community Farm, Albany, California, United States - DLSLB.R1 | ecosystem: Host-associated > Plants > Phyllosphere > Unclassified | place: USA...
ACCTCCGGGTTGCACCGGAGGTTCGCAGGAGAACCCGCAACATGACGGTTACCGCAAACCAGGTTCTGCGTCCTCGCGGTCCGCAGATCGAACGCCTTACCGAGACCCGCGCCAAGGTCGTGATCGAGCCTTTGGAGCGTGGTTACGGGCATACGCTGGGCAACGCCCTGCGTCGCGTGCTGCTGTCGTCCATCCCGGGCTTCGCCATTACCGAAGTCGAGATCGACGGCGTGTTGCACGAGTACACCACTCTGGAAGGCCTGCAGGAAGACGTGCTTGACGTCCTGCTGAACCTGAAGGACGTGGCGATCCGTATGCACACCGGCGACAGCGCCACTGTTTCCCTGTCCAAGCAGGGTCCGGGTGTTGTCACCGCTGCCGACATCAAGGTTGACCACAACGTCGAAGTGATCAACGGCGACCATGTGATCTGCAACCTGACCAAGGACACTGCGATCAACATGCGTCTGAAGGTCGAGCGTGGCTTCGGCTACCAGCCGGCTGCCGCACGTCGTCGTCCGGACGAAGAATCGCGTGCGATTGGTCGTCTGGTGTTGGACGCTTCGTTCTCGCCGGTCCGCCGCGTCGCTTATGCGGTGGAAGCCGCTCGCGTCGAACAGCGTACCGACCTGGACAAGCTGGTCATTGATATCGAAACCAACGGCACGATCGATGCCGAGGAAGCTGTCCGCACCGCGGCCGACATCCTCAGCGATCAGCTGTCGGTGTTCGGTGATTTCACCCACCGCGACCGCGGTGCAGCCAAGCCGGCCAACAACGGCGTGGATCCGGTGCTGCTGCGCCCGATCGACGACCTGGAACTGACCGTGCGTTCGGCCAACTGCCTCAAGGCTGAGAGCATCTACTACATCGGCGATCTGATCCAGAAGACCGAAGTCGAACTGCTCAAGACCCCGAACCTCGGCAAGAAGTCGCTGACCGAGATCAAGGAAGTGCTGGCCCAGCGCGGCCTGTCGCTTGGCATGAAGCTGGAGAACTGGCCGCCGGCCGGTGTCGCCGCTCACGGCATGCTCGGCTGATAAGCAATACCTGTTCCCCCGCATGGGTGACCATGCGGGGGAATATTGTTTCAGCAGTACCCGCATTGACGGTTAAACAACGCCGCAATGCCGGTCGTCCAGGACGGGTGACCAGGACCATCCGCAGTCCACTTTCAACGCCAGGATGGCGACAACGATGTCCAACGTCTCACCATTAACCAAGGAATAAACCCATGCGTCACATGAAGTCGGGCCGCAAGTTCAACCGCACCAGCGCCCACCGCGAAGCAATGTTCAAGAACATGGCTGCGTCGCTGTTCAAGCACCAGCTGATCAAGACCACCCTGCCGAAGGCCAAGGAACTGCGCCGCGTTGCCGAGCCGCTGATCACCCTGGCCAAGGTTGATTCGGTTGCCAACCGTCGTCTGGCGTTCGCCCGCCTGCGTGACAAGGAAGCCGTTGGCGTCCTGTTCACCGTGCTGGGCCCGCGCTACGCCAACCGTCCGGGCGGCTACCTGCGCCTGCTGAAGTGCGGCTTCCGCGCTGGCGACAACGCTCCGATGGCTTACGTTGAGCTGGTTGACCGTCCGGTCGCCGTTGCGGAAGAAGTCGGCGAGTAATCGCGCGCTTCCGTCCATCGATGGATGCAGGAAAAGCCCGGCATAAGCCGGGCTTTTTTGTTCATGTGGTTACAGCTGCCATCACTGCTGATCGCGCGCGGGCGGCCTGTTACTCTTGTTGCATTGTTCACTCCGGAAAGTTGCGATGAACCCTTTGCGTTGGAGTTTCCGCGCGCAGTGCCTGCTGGGCTTTTTGACCTGTGCTGGCCTGCTCGCCTTTGCGATCTACATGCAGATCCAGATGGGCTTGGAACCGTGCCCGCTGTGCATCTACCAGCGCATCGCATTTGCCGCCGTCGGCGTGCTGTTCCTGCTCGGTGCACTGCACGGGCCGTCCGGTCGTGGCGGGCGCGCCGGCTATGGCGTGCTGACCTTCCTGGCGGCCGTGGTGGGCATCGGCATCGCCGGGCGCCACGTCTACGTGCAGTTGTTGCCGAAGGACCTGGGTAGCAGCTGTGGCCCGCCATTGAGCTTCCTTGCCGAAACCATGGGCCCGTTCGAAGTGTTCCGCACCGTGCTGACCGGTACCGGTGACTGCGGCAATATCGACTGGACCTTCCTCGGCCTGAGCATGCCGATGTGGAGCCTGGTGTGGTTTGTACTGCTTGCGGGTTGGGCGCTGTATGCCGGCCTGCGCACACGTAAAAAACGTTTGATCTGACTCTTTCACTTCTTCAACTGGTATCTGCATGAACGCTTCTTCCTCCCCGTCATCCGTCGCCACCGCCAGCAGCTGGGTGCCGGATAGCTGGCGTGGCAAGCCCGCGCTGCAGATGCCGACGTACCCCGATCCGCAGGCGCTGGAGGCCGCGTTGAGCGAGCTGCGGCAACTGCCGCCGCTGGTGACCTCGTGGGAGATCTTCGCGCTCAAGCAGCAGCTGGCCGAGGCACAGGAGGGCAAGCGTTTCCTGCTGCAGGGCGGTGACTGTGCCGAGAACTTCGTCGACTGCGAATCGGGCACGATATCCAACCGGCTCAAGGTGCTGCTGCAGATGAGCCTGGTGATGGTGCATGGCCTGCGCATGCCGGTTATCCGCGTTGGCCGCTTTGCCGGCCAGTACGCCAAGCCGCGCTCGGCCGATACCGAAACCCGCGACGGGGTGACCTTGCCCAGCTACCGTGGCGACGTGATCAATGCGCCTGGGTTCACCGAGGCCGCGCGCGTTCCCGACCCGCAGCGGATGATCACCGCGCATTCGCGCTCGGCGCTGACGATGAACTTCGTGCGTGCGCTGATCGATGGCGGCTTCGCCGACCTGCACCACCCCGAGTACTGGAACCTGGCGTGGATGCGCTGCTCGCCGTTGGCCGAGGAGTACCAGGAGATGGTCGCCTCGATCGGTGATGCCGTGCGCTTCATGGAGACCTTGTCGGGCTCACAGGTGCACAACCTCAACCGTGTGGATTTCTACACCTCGCATGAGGCCTTGCTGCTGCCGTACGAGCAGGCGCTGACCCGACAGGTGCCGCGCCAGAGCGGATGGTTCAACCTGAGCACGCATTACCCGTGGATCGGCATGCGCACGGCGGCGCTGGATGGCGCCCACGTGGAGTACCTGCGCGGCGTGCGTAACCCGATTGCGATCAAGGTGGGGCCGTCGGTACAGCCGGATCAGCTGCTGCGCTTGATCGACGTGTTGAACCCGGATGACGAGCCGGGCCGCCTGAGCTTCATCCACCGCATGGGCGCGAACCAGATCGCCGACAAGTTGCCGCCACTGCTGGATGCGATCAAGCGCGATGGGCGCCGCGTGCTGTGGGTCTGCGATGCCATGCATGGCAACACCGAGAGCACCAGCAACGGTTACAAGACCCGGCGGTTTGACAACATCCGCAGCGAGGTCGAGATGTCCTTCGACCTGCACGCAGCGGCCGGAACGCGCCTGGGCGGCGTGCACCTGGAATTGACTGGCGAGGATGTCACCGAGTGCACCGGTGGCGCGCGTGAGCTCACCGAGCGCGATCTGGAGCGTGCCTACCGTTCCAGTGTCGACCCGCGGCTGAACTACGAGCAGTCGCTGGAGATCGCCATGGCCATCGTCCGCAAGCAGGGCTGACGGCCGCACCTGCATTGCCGAGCCATGCTCGGCAGAGGCGTTACCGGTAAAGCCGAACCTGTAGTGCCGAGCCATGCTCGGCAGAGGCGTTACCGGTAAAGCCGAACCTGTAGTGCCGAGCCATGCTCGGCAGGGGCTTCACCGGTAAAGCCGAACCCGTAGTGCCGAGCCATGCTCGGCAGGGGCGTTACCGGTAATGCCACATGCCGAGCATGGCTCGGTACTACAGGTACAGCCTAGAATCCCTGGCAGACCTTCTTGATCGCCGGCCTCAGGCTGCAGCGATGTCGAGTCCTAAATTGCGGCTGGGGCGCTTTTCGCTGCCCAATAACACCTACTCAATCACCACGGTGACAGCTGGGCGAGTGCCGCTATTTGCGAATCGCAAGAACGCCGAGCAGGTGATCGAGGCGCTCCATCATTGCGAACTCGCCGGAATCACCAACAATCTCGCCTGGGTGGTCATGCCAGACCACCTGCATTGGCTGCTGCAGCTTCAAACCGGATCGCTGGGTGCGTGCATGCAGCGGCTGAAGTCGCGCTCGGCAAGAGCCATTGGCGTTGCGGGATCCATCTGGCAATCCGGCTATCACGATCATGCAATCAGGCGCGATGAATCATTGCTGGGCGTGGCCAATTACCTGCTGCATAACCCGGTGCGGGCTGGCCTATGCGACAGGCCGCAGGAGTATCCGTACGCGTGGTGCCGATGGGGCTGGCTGCTGTGATGCTCTGATGTAGTGCCGAGCCATGCTCGGCAGGGGCGTTACCGGTGATGTCCCATGCCGAGCATGGCTCGGCACTACAGGTGAAGCATTCGAGATTGCTGGGCAGACCAATGCCGAGCATGGCTCGGCACTACAGGTGGAGCCTTAGCGCTTGTGGCGCTTGCCCAGGTCGCGGGCCAGTACCCAGACGACCAGCAGGTTGACCGCCAGCAGCAGCCACGAGGCCCAGCCGGGGTGTTTGACGATGGCGTAGAAATCCAGCGGCAGGTAGAGCGCAGCGGAGATGCAGCCCAGCCATGATGCCCAGGCCTTGGCGCGCCACAGGCCCCAGGCTTCAAGCAGGCGTAGCAGCCCGTAGCCGACCAGTACAGCGGCGCCGAGGTGAACGGTATCGGGGGTGATCATGCCCAGCAGCGAGGAGAACGCGCCGTTCTCGGGGTCACCACCTGCGCGGTGGATCAGGGCATTGATGATGTTGCGAAGCGGAGCCGGTCCGGAGATCTCCAGGCCAGCCGCGGCGAGAAAGGCCAGTACGGCCTTTCCCGCTTCCAGCAGCGCGATGGCTGCCAGTCCCGGATGCGCGTGCGGATCCGGGTTGTAGGGCTTGTTGTCAGTCAAGACAATCAGCCGCCGCGCGACGCCTTCTTGCGGTCGCTTTCGGTCAGGAACTTCTTGCGCAGACGAATTTCCTTCGGGGTGATTTCCACCAGCTCGTCGTCGTCGATGAAGTCCAGGGCCTGTTCCAGCGAGAACTTGATGGCCGGGGTCAGCTGGATCGCATCGTCCTTGCCCGAAGCGCGCATGTTGGTCAGCGGCTTGGTCTTGATCGCGTTGACGGTCAGGTCGTTGTCCTTGGAGTGGATACCGATCAGCTGGCCTTCGTACACGTTGTCGCCTTCAGCGGCGAACAGCTTGCCGCGTTCCTGCAACGGGCCCAGCGAGTAGGCCGGGGTTGCACCCGGGGCGTTGGCGATCATCACGCCGTTCAGGCGCTTGGCGATGGCGCCCTGTTCCTTCGGGCCGTAATGGTCGAACACGTGGAACAGCAGGCCGGAGCCCTGGGTCAGGGTCTTGAACTCGTTCTGGAAGCCGATCAGGCCACGCGCCGGGATCTTGAAATCAAGGCGAACACGGCCCTTGCCGTCGGACTCCATGTTCTCAAGCAGGCCCTTGCGGGTACCCAGCTTTTCCATCACGCCGCCCTGGTGCTGCTCTTCGATATCAACCACCAGCTGCTCGATCGGCTCCATCATCTGGCCGTCGATTTCCTTGATGATCACTTCCGGGCGCGACACGGCCAGCTCGTAGCCTTCACGACGCATGGTTTCGATCAGCACCGACAGGTGCAGCTCGCCACGGCCGGAGACCAGGAACTTGTCGGCGTCTTCAAGCTGCTCGACCTTCAGTGCCACGTTGTGCACGGTCTCGCGCTCCAGGCGTTCCTTCAGCTGGCGGCTGGTCAGGAACTTGCCGCCGGACAGGTCCTTGTTGCCTGCGAACGGCGAGTTGTTGACCTGGAAGGTCATCGAGATGGTCGGCTCGTCGACGGTCAGCGGCGGCAGCGCTTCCGGGGTGTCCAGGGCGCAGACGGTGTCGGAGATGGTCAGTTCCTGGATGCCGGAGATGGCGATGATGTCGCCAGCCTGTGCTTCCTCGACTTCGATGCGCTCCAGGCCCATGAAGCCCAGCACCTGCAGGACCTTGCCCTGGCGCTTCTTGCCTTCACGGTCGATCACGGCGACGGCCTGGTTCTTCTTGACCTTGCCGCGCTGGATGCGGCCAATGCCGATCACGCCGACGAAATTGTTGTAGTCCAGCTGGCTGATGCGCATCTGGAACGGGCCATCGGCCTCGACTTCCGGCACCGGCACGTACTTCATGATCGCTTCGTACAGCGGGGTCATGTCGCCGTCGCGGACGGTGTCTTCCAGGCCGGCGTAGCCGTTCAGGCCCGAGGCGTAGACGATCGGGAAGTCGAGCTGCTCATTGGTAGCGCCGAGCTTGTCGAACAGGTCGAACACCTGGTCGATGACCCATTCCGGACGGGCGCCCGGGCGGTCGACCTTGTTGACCACGACGATCGGCTTGAAGCCCATCGCGAAGGCCTTCTGGGTGACGAAGCGGGTCTGCGGCATCGGGCCGTCCATCGCGTCAACCAGGATCAGCACCGAGTCGACCATCGACAGCACGCGTTCCACCTCGCCGCCGAAGTCGGCGTGTCCCGGGGTGTCGACGATGTTGATCCGGTTTTTGGTACCGGTCTTCTTGTCTTCCCAGGTAATGGCCGTGTTCTTGGCCAGGATGGTGATGCCGCGTTCCTTTTCCTGGTCGTTGCTGTCCATCACGCGCTCGGCAAGTACCGTGCGCTCGGACAGGGTGCCGGACTGCTTGAGCAGCTGGTCGACGAGGGTGGTTTTGCCATGATCGACGTGGGCGACGATGGCGATGTTGCGAAGATTTTCGATGGACATGCGAAAGACGGCCAGCCGGTGCCGTGAAATGGGGAAAATGAGTCCAGCATTATAGCGCTATGTCGCCGCTGTGCGAAAACTGCCGTTCAGACTCGTCCGGCAGCCCATTCATACTTCCTCCGGAACGTCCGCGGGGAAGGGGCAGCAGTGCGGGCGGAGCCGGGTGTAAACTAGCGGGCTATTGAGAGCCGTCTTCTTTACAAAGGATTTCCCATGTCGCTGATCGCCAATTTCGACACCTCCCGCGGCCTGATCAAGGTCGAGCTGCATGCCGACAAGGCCCCGCTGACCGTGGCCAACTTCGTCAACCTGGTGAAGCATGGCTTCTATGACGGCCTGGCGTTCCACCGCGTGATCGCCGACTTCATGATCCAGGGCGGCTGCCCGGAAGGCTCCGGCCGCGGTGGCCCGGGTTACCGTTTTGAAGATGAAACCAAGAATGGCGTGCGCCATGAGCGCGGCGTGCTGTCAATGGCCAATGCCGGCCCGAACACCAACGGCAGCCAGTTCTTCATCACCCACATCAAGACCGACTGGCTCGATGGCAAGCACACCGTGTTTGGCAAGGTGCTCGAAGGCCTGGACGTGGTTGACGCGATCAAGCAGGGTGATGCGATCAACAAGATCACCCTGGAAGGCGATACCGACGCCGTGCTGGCTGCCAAGGCCGACCGCGTCGCCGAGTGGAACAAGATCCTCGCCGCCTGATTGATACCGACGGCCACCTGCACAGGTGGCCGTTTCTGATTCCAGCTGGCCAGCGCGCCTGCGCATGCCCGGCCTTACCCCCACAACCGCTTCTTAGCAGAGGAAACCCCCATGAAAGCACCCGTTCGTGTTGCCGTAACCGGCGCTGCCGGCAATATTGGCTATGCACTGCTGTTCCGCATCGCTTCTGGCGAAATGCTGGGCAAGGACCAGCCGGTCATCCTGCAGCTGCTCGAGATCGACAACGAAAAGGCCCAGGCCGCCCTGCAGGGCGTGGTCATGGAACTGGAAGACTGCGCATTCCCGCTGCTGGCTGGCGTGGTGACCACCGCTGACCCGCTGGTGGCGTTCAAGGACGTCGACGTGGCCCTGCTGGTCGGCGCACGTCCGCGCGGCCCGGGCATGGAGCGCAAGGACCTGCTGCTGGAAAACGCCAAGATCTTCACCGTGCAGGGCAAGGCACTGAACGCCGTCGCCAAGCGTGACGTCAAGGTGCTGGTGGTCGGCAACCCGGCCAACACCAATGCCTACATCGCGATGAAGTCGGCGCCGGACCTGAACCCGCGCAACTTCACCGCCATGCTGCGCCTGGACCACAACCGTGCCCTGAGCCAGCTGGCTGCCAAGACCGGCAAGACCGTGGAGAGCTTCGAGCAGTTCACCGTGTGGGGCAACCACAGCCCGACCATGTACCCGGACTACCGCTTCGCCACCACCGGCGGCGCCAAGGTTGCCGAGCTGATCAACGACCAGGAATGGAACGCCAACACCTTCATCCCGACCGTCGGCAAGCGTGGCGCAGCGATCATCGCCGCCCGTGGCCTGTCCTCGGCTGCGTCGGCCGCCAACGCTGCCATCGACCATATCCATGACTGGGTGCTGGGCAGCAACGGCAAGTGGGTGACCATGGGCGTGCCGTCCGACGGCTCCTACGGCATTCCGGAAGGCGTCGTGTTCGGCTTCCCGGTAACCACCGAGAACGGCGAGTACACCATCATCAAGGACCTGCCGATCGACGACTTCTCCAAGAAGTACATCGACATCACCCTCGGCGAGCTGGAAGAAGAGCGCGCCGGCGTTGCCGATCTGCTGTAACAGCCGGCGGTTGATGTGATGCAATAAACGGGGAGGCTTCGGCCTCCCCGTTTTTATTTGTTGTCGGTTGTAGTGCTGAGCCATGCTCGGCAGAGGCTCTACTAGTGAAGCCTCTGCCGAGCATGGCTCGGCACTACAGGGCTGCGGCCTACATCGAGCATGGCTCGGCACTACGCTCCCTACCTTTCGCGGAGCGAAGGGGAGGGTTGGGGAGGGTAAGCTCTTTGCCGGATTGACGGTCTATCGGTAAGGCTTCTGCCGAGCATGGCCCGGCACTACGCTCCCTCCCTTTCACGGAGCGAAGGGGAGGGTTGGGGAGGGGTAAGCTCTTTGCCGGATTGACGGTCTATCGGTAAGGCCTCTGCCGAGCATGGCTCGGCACTACATTTTGTTTTTGGATATGACTGACAAGATTGCTCTGCATTACATCGACGAGGCGTTGCTGGTCGCGGAGAAACCGGCTGGGCTGTTGTCCGTGCCCGGGCGTCTGCCGGAAAACCAGGACTGCGTTGTCTCGCGTCTACAGCAGGACTATCCGGATGCGTTGACCGTGCATCGGCTGGATCAGGTGACCTCGGGTTTGATGCTGTATGCACGCGGCAAGGCGATGCAGGTTGCCTTGTCCAAGCAGTTTGAACAGCGCCAGGTCAGCAAGCGCTACGAAGCGTTGGTACAGGGACTGGTCGAGGCTGAATCCGGCGAAATTGATCTGCCGTTGATTTGCGATTGGCCGAACCGGCCGAAGCAGATGGTGAGCTTTGAACTGGGCAAGCCGTCGTTGACCCGTTGGCAGGTGCTGGCGCGTGATGCCGCTGCACAGACCACGCGGGTAGAGCTGGAGCCGGTGACCGGGCGCAGCCATCAGTTGCGCTTGCATCTGGCAAGCATTGGTCACCCGATCGTGGGTGACGTGATGTACGACGCGCTGCCTGCGGCGCGGGTTTGCCTGCATGCGCGACGCTTGGGATTTGTGCACCCGTTGAGTGGGGCAGCGTTGGAGTTTGTTTCTGAGTGCCCTTTCTAGGAGCAAAGGCTTGCCCTCACCCCAACCCCTCTCCCGTTTACGGGAGAGGGGCTAATGCACTAGCAGCTGACGCGATCCGAGCCCCTCTCCCGCGCGCGGGAGAGGGGCTAGTGCACTAGCAGCCGAAGCTATCCGAGCCCCTCTCCCGCACGCGGGAGAGAGGTTGGGGTGAGGGGAGGCTCCTGGCTCATGAGCCAAGGCCCGTAGTCCCGAATTTCGGGCCCCCGAGCCTTTGGTCTTAAGACCATCGTCGCAAGGAGCCCAAGCCACCCTCCGGACTATGCTCGGCACACAGCCAGGGAGTTGCCGGAGGGTGTCGTGCAGTACGAGCAGATCTACCGTCGTTCCATTGAAGAACCGGAAGCTTTCTGGGCTGAAGAAGCCAAGGCGATCCACTGGCATCGTCCCCCGCAGCAGATCCTGGACTACTCCAATCCGCCATTCCGGCGCTGGTTTGTGGGTGGCGAAACCAACCTCTGCTACAACGCGATAGATCGGCATCTGGCCGAACGCGCCGACCAGCTCGCGCTGGTCGCCATCTCCACCGAAACCAACATCACCCGCGAACTCACTTACCGCGACCTCCATCGCGAAGTGAATGCCTTCGCCGCGGTATTGCTCAAGCTCGATGTCGGCCGCGGCGATCGCGTCGTCATCTACATGCCGAACATGGCCGAGGCGGTGTTCGCGATGCTGGCCTGCGCGCGCATCGGTGCAGTGCACTCCGTCGTCTTCGGTGGTTTCGCGGCGCACAATCTGGCGCTGCGTATCGACGATGCAAAGCCAAAACTGCTGATCGCTGCCGATGCCGGCATGCGCGGTGGCAAGGTCATCCCGTACAAGGCGATGGTCGATGCCGCCTGTGCCGAAGCCGCTACACCGCCACCCAAGGTACTGATCGTCTCGCGCGGTCTGGATGCAGCAGAACCGCGCATCGCTGGCCGCGACGAGGACTATGCGCAGCTGCGTGCACAGGTCGGTGATGTCGAGGTGCCGGTGCAATGGTTGGAGTCCAACGAGCCCAGCTATCTGCTGTACACCTCCGGCACCACCGGCAAGCCCAAGGGCGTGCAGCGCGATGTCGGTGGCTATGCAGTGGCAATGGCGCAGTCGATGCGCACGGTGTTTGATTGCGCGCCGGGCCAGGTGATGTTCTCCACCTCCGATGTCGGCTGGGCGGTTGGGCATTCGTATAACGTCTATGGTCCCTTGATCGGTGGTTGCACTTCGTTGCTGTACGAAGGCCTGCCGATCAATCCGGATGCAGGCATCTGGTGGGCGCTGTGCGAACAGTACGGTGTGCGCACGATGTTCTCTTCGCCGACCGCGATCCGCGTGCTGAAGAAACACGACGTGGATTTCATCGAGCGCCATGACCTGTCCGAGCTGAAGTACCTGTTCCTGGCCGGTGAGCCGCTGGATGAGCCGACCGCGAAGTGGATCACCGGCGCGCTGCATAAGCCGGTCATCGATAATTACTGGCAGACCGAAACCGGCTGGCCGGCATTGACCTTGTTGCCGGGGCTGGAAATGAAGCCGGTCAAGTTCGGCTCACCGGGCTTGCCGAATCTGGGCTACAAAATGAAGGTCATCGACGAGCAGAGCGGTGCCGAAGTGCCGCCCGGGCAGAAGGGCGTGCTGGTCATCCAGCCGCCGTTGCCGCCGGGTTGCATGAGCACGATCTGGAACGATGACGAGCGTTTCCTGAAAAGCTACTTCGGTCACTTCAAGGAGCTGCTGTACAGCTCGCTGGACTGGGCCATCCGCGATGAGGACGGCTATACCTTCATCCTTGGTCGCACCGATGACGTGATCAATGTGGCCGGGCACCGGCTGGGCACGCGCGAGATCGAGGAAGCCATCTCCGCCCATCCGCGGGTGGCCGAGGCGGCGGTGATCGGCGTGCATGACGAACTGAAGGGGCAGGTGCCGCTGGTCTTCGTCACCTTGAAGCAGGCCAAGCCTGGCGATGATGGCGAGCAGTTGGCTGCGGAAATGGTGCAACAGGTCACCCATTCGCTGGGCGCGGTGGCGCGGCCGGCGCAGGTACATATCGTCAATGCGCTTCCCAAGACCCGTTCGGGTAAGCTGCTGAGGCGTTCATTGCAGGCATTGGCGGAACGGCGCGACCCGGGCGACCTGTCGACACTCGACGACCCGGGCGCACTGGAGGAAATCCGCCGCGCGCTGGGGAAATAGCGCGCAACCAGGCCGCAAGGCCACGGTGCAGCGGTGATCGCAAGGGGGCGGTACGCGGGCAGATGTTGGGTATTTCCGGGAGCGGGGGCTCCTGGAAGATGCGCACGTACCGTATTGCGATGCACAAAAGAGGGAGGGGGGAATGGCATTCATCTATGCCAAGACGGCCGCTGGCCGCCTGGAGATCGAGAACCGTGGCCTGAAGCTGGCGCCAGCATTGCGTTCGGTGCTGTTGCTGGTCGATGGGCAGCGCGATGAGCGCGAGCTGCAGCAGATGGCACAAGGCCTGCGCGCGCCGGAAGACGTATTGCAGCAGCTGAGCGCGCTGGAGCTGATCGACGCGGTTGCCGGCAGTGCCGACAAGGTACCGGTGCTGCCAGTGACCACCCAGCTCGGCGACGATCCGCTGCGCTACCAGCAGCTGCGCGACTGGATGGCCGAATCGGTGCGCAAGCACCTGGGCCTGAAGGGCTATCTGATCCAGCTGAAGATCGATCGCAGCAAGACCGCGGTCAGCCTGGAGCAGTTGTGGCCGGAACTGGCGGCGGCACTGGGCAAGGCCAAGAGCCCGGCATTTGCCAGCCGCTGGTTGGAAGAAACGCGCGCGCTGGTTGTTGGCTGACTTATCAGCTGAGGCCTGCCTGTAGCTGCGGGCCGCTGCGATGCAAGGGCACTATCATGGTGGCAGGTTCATCATGGGAGTGCCCTGCATGGCACAGGAAAACAGCGGCGAGATCAGCACAGCGGGCTGGGATGCGATCAACGCGGCAATGGCTGCGCTCTACCCGGGGCAGGAGCCACGGCATTTCGGCACGCTGCTGTCGCATACGCTGGGCGGCAACGATCCGCTGGACGGTATCAGCGTCTATTGGAGCGAGTCGCCGCGTCCGCATTGGCACTACGTCAGTTACGGTTTTTCCGAGCTGTACGACAAGCAGAGCGATGATCCGCTGGAAAGCGGCTTTGGCTTCGAGCTGACGTTCCGTCTTGCTGCGCAGGCAGGTGACGGCAAACGCGGCGAGCCGCCGGCGTGGCCGATGAACCTGATGCAGAACCTTGCGCGCTACGTCTTCAACAGCGGCAATGTATTCGAGGCCGGGCATCATCTCGATGCCAACGGCCCTATCGCCTTGGATACCGATACCAGGCTGCGACACCTTGCCTTCGCCGCCGATCCGCAGCTTCCGGCGATCGACACTGCCAACGGCCGTCTGACCTTCCTGCAACTGGTGGGTGTGACCGACGAGGAGATGGCGGCGATCAAACGTTGGTCAACGCAGGGCGTATTGGCGGTGCTGGAGCAGGCAATGCCGCTATGGATCACCGAACTTGAGCGCGCTTCGCTGTTGGATGATCCCGCCATCGCCGCACAGCTTGAAGCGGGCAGCCAGCGCGAAGGATCGAGCACCGGCATGCTGTTCGTGGAGACACTGGCGTGGTCCGTCGAAGGCGCAACCACCACGTTGGTGCTGGGTGCTGGGCAGGTTGCCAGTGTGCTCGAGCTGCTGCCGCTGCGGTTGCATCACGACAAGCCGCTGGTAGTGCTTGGCAAGGACAGCCAGTGGCGGTTTGAGCCGGGCCTGATCGACGACGTGCAAAGCGATGGCGACAGCGCGCGCTGCGTGCTGTCCGATGCAAGCCTGCAGGCGATGCTGGACAGCGTGCGTGCCGAGCGCGGTCTGTATCCGCTGCCGGGTGGCAAGCTGCAGATCGAAGTAAGGCCGACCTTGCTGCGTGATGGGCAAGGTGGCGTGATCCGCGAGATAGGTTGATCCTGCAGTCGCTGTGGCATCCATTGCGCAGCGGCGTCAGCGGTGGCGCGCCGCAGGCAAGGAGAATTCGAAGGCCGCACCTTCGTCGCTGTCGAGCAGGCGGATCTGGCGATGGTGCAGCTGCAGGATGCGGTGCACGATCAACAAGCCCAGGCCGCCACTGTCCGGTCGCTGGCTGCCCAGCGCCGGTAGCGTGCTGAACAGTTGATCGCGCCGTGCTGCGGGAATGCCAGGGCCGGTATCGGACACACTGACCTGCACCTCGCCATCGAGTGCGCGCAACGCCACCGTGATGCGGCCGCCAGCCGGTGTATGCCGGATCGCGTTGTCCAGCAGGTTGGTCAGCACCCGCTCGATCAGGCCGAGGTCGGCTTCCACCGGCGGCAGGCCGGGGGGGATCACTGCTGCGAGTTGCTGCTGGCGTGACTGTGCGGCCAGTTCGAATTTCTGGAAGACGTCCTGGACCAGATCCGGCAGCGAGAACGCCTGCAGCTCCAGCACCACGCCGCCGTGTTCCAGTCGTGCAAGTTCGAACAGTGCCTGTGCAAGCCGACCAACCTTGTGGCTCTGCGACAGGGCGATGCCCAGGTAGCGCTGTCTCTCCTCGGCGCTGAGGCTGGCGTCCTTGAGGGCCAGGGTTTCCAGATAGCCATGCAACGACGACAGCGGCGTGCGCAGGTCATGCGACAGGTTGGCGACCAGTTCGCGACGCTGCAGGTCCTGCTGCCGCAGCTGCTGCCATTGCTCGCTGACGCGCTGGCTGAGATGGGCAAAGCTGTGCTGCAGGATGCTCAGCTCGTCGCGCTCACCGGCACGCAGCGGCGTCGGCGGCAGGGGCAGGCGTGGGTCGGCGCTGTCCACGTCGAAGGATTGGATGCGACGGGTAAGCTGGCGTAGCGGCCGGGTTACCCAGCGGAACGCGATCAGTCCAGCCAGCAGCCCGATAACGGCGACGATCGCCAGCGACCATAGCGTGGTGCGCAGATTGCTATTGGCAGCGATGTCAGCAGCCAGTGCTTCACGTTGCTCGCCGACCAGCACCACATAGATGTAGCCGACCTGGCGGCCCTGCACCCGCAGCGGTGCGGCATTGAATACCTTGCGGCCGCTGCTGCTGCGCGGGTCGTCGCCGAAGATCGGCAGTTTTTCGCCGTTGAGCAGCGCCTGCACCGGTGCCAGGTCAACGCGGTCCCGCTTGAGGTGGCCTTCCGGCGCGTCATGGCCGAGGATCCGGCCTGCGTCATCCAGCAGATAGACCTCGACGCTGGGATTGACCGACATCAGCTTGCCGAACAGGGCACGCACTTCGCCATCGCGGATGCCGCGTGCATCCATCAACTCGCCGCTGCGGGCGATGTGCTCGGCCAGGCCGCGTGACAGGCGCTGCACGGTTTCCTGCTCGTGCATGCGGTTGCTGCGCATCTGTATCCAGGCCAGCGCGCCGCAGCAGATCAACAGCAACGCGCAGAACACCAGCGTCAGGCGTTGCGAAAGCGTCAGCCGGTTCATGCCGTGCTCCCGTCGTCGCTCGCCAGTTTGTAGCCACGTCCCCATACCGTGAGAATCCGCTTCGGTGCTGCCGGGTCGTGCTCGATCTTGTTGCGCAGGCGGTTGATGTGGGTGTTGACGGTGTGTTCGTAGCCATCATGCTGATGGCCCCAGACCTGGTTGAGCAGCTCCATCCGCGAATACACCTGGTCGGGGTGGCGGGCGAAGAAATACAGCAGGTCGAACTCGCGCGGGGTGAGTTCCAGCGGGCGCGCTTCAACCTGCGCGGTGCGTGCGACCGGATCGATGCGCAGGCCGGCAACTTCGATCGCGCCGGCGTCGATGCGCGCGTTCTGCGCCATCGCTTCGACCCGTCGCAGCAAGGCCTTGACCCGCGCTACCAGTTCCAGCATCGAGAACGGTTTGGCCAGGTAATCGTCGGCACCCAGTTCCAGGCCGAGGATGCGGTGCAGTTCGCTGGCGCGCGCGCTGGTGATGATGATCGGCGTGTAGCGCGTCATCGCGCGGGCGCGGCGACAGATTTCCAGACCGTCCACGCCGGGCAGCATCAGGTCCAGCACCAGCGCATCCCATTGCCCGCTTTCCAACAGGCGCACGCCTTCATCACCGCTGGCCGCATGGGTGACGTCATAGCCTTCGTCACGCAGGTGCATGCGCAGCAGGTTGGCGATGTGGACATCGTCTTCGACGATCAGGATGCGTTTGCTGCTGCTCATCGACGCCTGCGGCCGTTGAATGGGGTGGCTGGCATTGTGCTTGGACAGGCGCGCGGATGTGTCACGAAGAATTTAACTCTGCGTGAGGATTCCTTGACCTGCCCGGGCGCAGCATGGCCACATCGTCCCTGGCTGGAGAACGCCCATGTCGCTCACCCGTCGCAAGCTGCTTGGTATCGGTGGCATGGCCGCCGCTGCTGGCGTGCTGGGCCTGACTGCCTGCAACGGTCCGGCGCCGGCAGCACCGGCGCGCGGTGCCGTGTTCGAGGTGATGCGCAGCGACGCCCAATGGCGCCAGCAGCTCACCCCCGCGCAATACGCGGTGCTGCGCCAGCAGGGCACCGAGCGGGCCTTCAGCAGCCCGCTCAACAACGAGCACCGGCGTGGCACATTCAACTGTGCGGGCTGCGCGCTGCCGCTGTTCTCCTCGGCCACCAAGTTCGACAGCGGTACCGGCTGGCCCAGCTTCTGGGCACCGCTGCATGGCGCGGTAGGCGAGGACCGCGATACCTCCTACGGCATGACCCGGGTGGCGGTGCATTGCCGGCGCTGTGGTGGCCATCTGGGCCACGTCTTCGAAGACGGCCCACGGCCGACCGGGCTGCGTTACTGCATGAACGGCGTGGCCCTGCAATTCGTCGCGGCCTGAGCGCCGCCTCCCTCATTCAAGAAGGACGTTTCCATGTTCCTGTTGGTCCTGGCCTATCTCGGCGGTGTACTCACCCTGCTCAGCCCCTGCATCCTGCCGGTGCTGCCGTTTGTGTTCGCACGTGCGGACCGGCCGTTCCTGCGTAGTGGGTTGCCACTGCTGGTCGGCATGGCGTTGATGTTCGCGGTGGTCGCCAGCCTGGCGGCGGTGGGCAGTCAATGGGTGGCGCAGGCCAACCAGATCGGGCGCTGGATCGCGCTGGTGGTGATGGCGCTGTTTGCTGTGGCCTTGCTGTGGCCGGCGCTGGCAGACCGGCTGCTGGCGCCGCTGCAGCGCTTGGGCGTGCGCCTGGGCGCAGCCGCCGATGCCGGGCAGGGCGGAGTGCTGAGTTCGCTGCTGATCGGTGTTGCCACCGGCCTGCTGTGGGCCCCCTGCGCTGGGCCGATCCTTGGCCTGATCCTCACCGGCGCGGCCCTGCAGGGGGCCAACGTCGGCACCAGCGGTCTGCTGCTGGCCTATGCGCTGGGTGCGGCGACCTCGCTGGCCTTGGCGGTGTGGATAGGCGGGCGTGTGTTCACAGCCTTGAAGCAGCGGTTGGGCGTGGGCGAATGGATCCGTCGTGGTTTGGGCATTGCCGCCTTGCTGGCGGTGCTGGCAATTGCGATGGGTTGGGACACCGGCCTGCTGACGCGGTTGTCCACGGTCAGCACGGCCAGGTTGGAGCAGAAGCTGCTGGATGCGCTGCCTTCGCAACAGCCGGCAGCAGGTCCGGCAATGATGATGATGGCGGGTGACGGCAAGGGCGATGCCAGCCTGCCTGTGGAAGGCGAGCTGCCTTCGCTGGCCGGCGCCACTGGCTGGTTGAACAGCCCGCCACTGGATGCGCAACAGCTGCGCGGCAAGGTGGTTCTGGTCGATTTCTGGACCTATTCCTGCATCAACTGCCTGCGTGCCATGCCCTATGTGCGCGAGTGGGCCGAGCGCTACAAAGATCATGGTCTGGTGGTGATCGGCGTACACGCGCCGGAGTTCGCTTTCGAGCGCGACCTTCGCAACGTGCAGCGCGCGGTGACGGACCTGAAGGTCACTTACCCGGTCGCCATCGACAATGATTTCGCGATCTGGCGTGGCTTCAACAACCAGTACTGGCCGGCGCATTACTTCATCGACGCGCAGGGACGCATCCGCGCCCATCACTTTGGCGAAGGCAATTACGAACAGTCCGAACAGATCATCCGTCAGTTGCTGCGCGAGGCTGGCAACAGTCTGCCGGGTGACATGGCGCCGGCAATGCGCATGGCAAGCAGCGGCGTCGAGCGGCAGGCGGACATGAGCAGTTTGAAGTCGCCTGAGACCTACATCGGCCATGGCCGCGCCGAGCACTTCGCCTCGCCGGGCGGCATGCAGGCCGGGCAGGTCGCCGCGTACGCCGTGCCGATGCAGTTGCAGCTCAATCAATGGGCGCTGGGCGGGCAGTGGCGCATCGGCGAGGAAGATGCACAGCTGGAACAGGCGGGCGGGCGGATTGCGTTCCGCTTCCATGCGCGTGACCTGCATCTGGTGCTGGCGCCGCAGGACCCGGCGCGGCCGGTGCGTTTCCGTGTGCGTATCGATGGCCAGCCACCACAGGCAGCGGCTGGTAGCGACGTATCTGCGCAGGGCGAGGGCAGGGTGGATCAGAACCGGCTGTATCAATTGATCCGCCAGGACGGCGAGGTGCGCGAACGCACCTTCGAGATCGAGTTCCTCGATCCGGGTGTGCGCGCCTATGCCTTCACTTTTGGCTGATTGGAGGAAACACGTGATGAAGATCGCCACGGATAAGCTCGTCGCAGGCAGCATCGCGGCGGCGGTTGCTGGGCTGTTGCTGGCCGCAGTGTTCACGCTGGATCGCACGGCGCAGGCAGCGCCGATGTCGGTCACGTTGCCAGCGCCTACTGGCGCTGCTGATCTGCATCAAACCGGCGTCAAACAGGCGCGGGTGGTGTTTGCCGGCGGCTGCTTCTGGGGCGTGCAGGGCGTGTTCCAGCACATCACCGGCGTGGACAACGCGGTGTCCGGCTACATCGGTGGCAGTGCTGCTGATGCCACGTATACGCGGGTGAGCAGTGGCGGCAGTGGTCATGCCGAAGCCGTGCAGGTCAGCTACGACCCCTCGCAGGTCAGCTACGGGCAGCTGCTGCAGGTGTTCTTCTCGGTGGTGCACGATCCGACCCAGCTCAACCGGCAGGGGCCGGATCATGGCAGCCAGTACCGTTCGGCCATCTATGCCGATGATGCCGCACAGCGTGATGCGGCGCGCGCCTATATCGCGCAACTGCAGCGCAGCAAGCTGTTCGCCGCGCCACTGGTCACCCAGGTCGATGGTGGCAAGGTGTTTCATGCGGCCGAGGGCTATCACCAGAACTACCTGACCCTGCATCCGGAGGCGGCCTATATCCGCATCAATGATCTGCCCAAGGTCGCCGCGTTGAAGCAGCAGTATCCGGCGCTGTACCGCGAACGGCCGCGGCTGGTGATGACCTTGTCGGCGCGATAGCTGTGGGGACGCCACAAACGCAACGGGCCGCCGGTCATGCAACCGGCGGCCCGTGTTTGTTCAGAAGGTATGCGCTGGATCAGCTCAGGCCTTCGGCCTTGAGCGCGGCCTGCACGGCCGGATCGGCCAGCATGCGCTGCTCGAAGCTGTCCAGTGCGTCCATGCCGGTCAGGTCGAGCTTCAGGCCACGTGCCCAGCGCAGGGTCACGTAGGTGTAGGCATCGGCGATCGAGGCGCGCGGGGTGCCACCCAGCCAGTCGACCTCGGCCAGGCGGTCATTGATGCGCTGGTACAGGGCCGTCAGCTTCTGCCGCGCGTTTTCCTGGGTACGGGCGATGACCGCCTCGTCTTCCAGGTACTTGGTCGAGCCGAAGATCGGGTAGTAGGTCGGGTGCAGGTCGGCGTTGACGAAGGACAGCCAACGATTGACCTCGGCGCGCGTACGCGGGTCGTTGCCGCCTTCCAGGCCGGCAGCCGGGGCCTTGTCACAGATGTAGTGCAGGATGGCCGCGTTCTGGGTCAGGATCCAGCCACCGTCTTCCAGCATCGGCACGGCGCCGGCCGGGTTCATCTTCAGGTATTCGGGCGACTTCATCGTGGCGTAGTCCACGATCTGCAGCTCGAACGGCAGGCCCGACCAGAGCAGTGCGATATGGTCGGCCAGCGAACAGGCGCCGGGCTTGGTATACAGCTTCATCAGGGCTACCTCGGGAGTTGAAAGACCCGGGCATTATCGCCACAAGCGCGTAACGCAGTGTGTCCATGATTGGCACAGACAGTGCGTTACGCGTTCAGCTGGCTCAGGAAGCGCGCGGCTTCAGTGACTGCACCTTGTAGAAGGTGTGCCCGCCGATGGTGGCCACCTGGTAGGCATTGCGCCAGCTCGGGCTGGCGATGGCGTGGGCGGCGAAGTGGCTGGCGCCCGGCACGATCTCCTTGCGCTGGCCATTGGGCAGCGCCCAGTTGCGCTCGGCGGCGAAGGCCACGTCCACGGCTTCGGCCCAGGCATCGTTGTTGCGCAGCTGGGTGCCGGGCGCGACCAGGGTCGGGGCGAACTGCTTGCGCGCGGTTACCACCTGGCACATCGAGTCACCCCACAGACCGCTGTCCAGCCGCCGCAGGGCGACTTCGGCCACGGCCTGCTGGCCGCGCAGGGTCTGGTCGCGGGCTTCCAGATAGACGGTGGTGCTCAAGCACAACGAATCGGCTGCTGGCTGCGGCAACATCTGCGACAACCAAAGAATCCAAGCCAGTTTCATAAATCTCCTTGCTCCGTATGGGCCGCAGCCTGCCTGCCCCCAATCGGGAACCGGACAGCAACGACTTGGCGTTATGGGGAGGCGGCCGTGGCATCGGGGCCGCCCCGTGGGCAGCCCTCAATCAGATTGGGGAGGGCTGCGCCTGCTCACCGGAACTGGTGGGTGAGCGGAAGTTGGCGCAAGGTAGGGGGGGAATCCAAAACTCATCCTGAACGGTGTTTGTTGACATTCAGGTTTGTTGCAGGGGGTGTTTTTGTCTCGGGTACGCGCATTCAGGTTTTTGCGGGCACAGCGGCGGGGTGATTCGGGGTCACGTCGATCCGCTGCTCAACGCCGGAGCAAATGAGATTTGCATCGCACTTTAGGCGGTTTGCTGCATCGAACGCGTCGCCGGGGGGAGCGCCGCGCTTCCGTGATCGGGTGCGTTGATATCGATGAGGGCGTTGAGCGAATCGTCCCGGGTGCGCCTGCGCTTACCCGGGCTACGACGGTGCTGTCCAACATCGGACGGGGGTTGTCTCAAAGTGCCGCGGCGAGACGACTGCCCTGATCGATTGCCCGCTTGGCGTCGAGTTCTGCAGCGACATCCGCGCCGCCGATGACATGGACGCTGCGGCCGGTGGCCTGCAGGGCGTCAGCCAGCTCGCGGCGTGGTTCCTGACCGGCGCAGATCACCACGGTGCCGACGTCGAGCAGCTGCTCCTGGCCATCCACGCGGATGCGCAGGCCGCTGTCGTCCACGCCCAGGTACTCGACGCCGCCAAGCATCTTCACGCCCTTGGCCTTGAGCGTGGCGCGGTGGATCCAGCCGGTGGTCTTGCCGAGCTTGGCACCGGGCTTGCCAGGGCTGCGCTGCAGCAGCCAGGCCTTGCGGGCTGGGGCTTCGGGTTGCGGTTTGGCCAGCGCGCCAGGGCTCTCGAAACTGGTATCCACCCCCCATTCGGCCATCCAGCGGGCCGGGTCCAGGGCCGGTGACGGGCCTTCATGCACGAGGAACTCACCGACGTCGAAACCGATGCCACCGGCGCCGATGATGGCCACCTTGTCGGCGGCCTTGACCCGGCCCAGCAGCACATCCAGATAGCTGGCCACCATTGGATGGTCGGCACCCGGGAAGTCGACCTTGCGCGGACTGATGCCGGTGGCGATCACTACCTCGTCGAAGTCATTCAATGCCTCGGCATCGGCGCGGGTGTTCAAGCGCACATCGACCCCGGTTTCGGCCAGCTGATGGCGGAAGTAGCGCAGGGTCTCGTGGAACTCCTCCTTGCCGGGGATGCGCTTGGCCACGTTGAACTGGCCACCGATCTCGTCGGCTGCATCAAACAGGGTCACCTTGTGCCCGCGGCTGGCGGCGACGGTGGCGCAGGCCAGGCCGGCCGGGCCTGCGCCGACCACGGCAACGCGCTTGGGCGCGCTGGTCGGCAGGTAGACCAGCTCGGTTTCGTGCGCGGCACGCGGGTTGACCAGGCAGCTGGCGCGCTTCTGCTGGAACACATGGTCCAGGCAGGCCTGGTTGCAGGCGATGCAGGTGTTGATGGCCTCGGGCTTGCCGGCCTTGGCCTTGGCCGGCCATTGCGGGTCAGCCAATAGCGGCCGCGCCAGCGACACCATGTCGGCACCACCGCCGGCGAGGATGCCTTCGGCCACGTCGGGCATGTTGATGCGGTTGGTGGCGATCAGTGGAATGCCGACATGCGGCTTGAGCTTGGCGGTGACACCCGCAAACGCCGCACGCGGGACCGAGGTGGCAATGGTCGGAATGCGCGCCTCGTGCCAGCCGATGCCAGAGTTGAGCAGGGTCGCACCGGCCGCTTCGATGGCCTTGGCCTGCTGCACGATCTCCTGCCAGTTGCTGCCGTCCTCGACCAGGTCCACCAGGGACAGCCGGTAGATGATGATGAAGTCCGGGCCGCAGGCCTCGCGGATGCGGCGCACGATCTCCACCGCAAAGCGCATGCGCCTGGCCGGGTCGCCGCCCCAGGCGTCGTTGCGGCCATTGGTGCGCGGGGCGATGAACTCGTTGATCAGATAGCCTTCCGAGCCCATCACCTCAACGCCGTCGTAACCGGCATCGCGTGCGTATCTGGCGGCGCGGGCGTAGTCGGCGATATGTCGCTCAACGCCACCGGCTGACAGCGCGCGCGGGGTGAACGGGTTGATCGGCGCCTTGCGCTTGGACGGGGCCACCTGCAAGGGGTGATAACCGTAGCGGCCGGCATGCAGCAGCTGCAGGCAGATCTTGGCACCGTGGCCGTGGACTGCTGCGGTTACCTGGCGATGGCGGCTGACTTCCCATGGCCAGGACAGCTTGCTGCCGAATGGCGTCAGCCAGCCAACCACGTTGGGCGCGAAGCCACCTGTGACCAGCAGCGCCGCGCCGCCGGCGGCGCGCTCGCCAAAGTAGGCGGCCAGCTTCGGGAAGTCGCGGGCATGATCTTCCAGCCCGGTATGCATCGAGCCCATCAGGATGCGGTTGCGCAGCTGGGTGAAGCCCAGATCCAGCGGGGCAAACAGATGCGGATAGTTGGTTTCGTTGGCTGGCGTCATGCTGGATACGCTTGCGTATGGAATGACCCATTCTGACTGGCAATCGGTCTGGCCTCAATCCTTGATCCTGCTGATCGGGGTCGACCTATCCCAAAAGGGTTGCAGCCTCATTACAATGCGCCGCCCCGCCCAGCAACGGACTGACTGTAGTGGACGCTCCATGCCTCTAATGCCTTCAAGTGTTGTTCCCGCAAAACGCGGCATGCGCCTGTTTCCTCAACTCTGGGTTCTGGTCGCGGGCATGGTTGTGCTTGGCGGGCTGGCCCGCCTGTTCATGTGGTGGGATTACGCCGGCAGTGAACGCGGCCTGGCGCTGCTGTGGCCGGCGATGCTGCAGGGGATGCGCTATGACCTGGTGGCTGGTGCGGTAGCCGCTGGCCTGGTCGGCTTGCTGATGGTCCCGATCTGGCTGTTTGGACAGCGCCAAACGGCAGTACGTCTGGCACAGCATCTGCTTCTGGCGCTGCTGTTGGTGTTCCTCCTGCTTTCCCTGTGCGAGCACTTCTATTACGCGTTCTATAAAACGCGCTTCGACCCCATCGTATTCGGCATGTTCGAGGACGACACCGGGGCGATCCTGGGCACGGTCTGGGACGACTATCCAGTGATCCCTGGCGTGCTGGGACTGTTGCTGGCCGGCGGGTTGTTGTACTGGGCCATTCCGCGTACGGGGAACTGGCTGGCACTGCGTTGGCCGTCTGCTTCTGGTACCTGGACGCGCGCGCTGCTGCTGGTGTTGCAGTGCGTGTTGCTGGTGCTGCTGGCACGCGGCAGCGTCGGCAACTTTCCGTTGGTAAGGCGTGATGTGACCGTCTCGACCGATCCCTTCGTCAACGCATTGGTGCTAAATGCGCCGTTGACGCTCTACCGCGCCGCACGTACACGCGCCAAAGAAACCGATTTTGGCGACGATCCGCTGGTTGGTGTGCGAAGCAATGGATTCAGGGATCTGGAAGAGGCAGCCAGGCTCGCCGGGCTGCCTTCGGCCGATCCGCAGGTGTTGCAGGCGGCGCTGTTCCCGGTTGCTCCCGGCCAGCCACGCAGCCTGGAGCAGTCACCGCATGTGGTACTGGGCTTGTTGGAATCGTTTGGCCAAGACCTGCTGTACACCGACGGGCCGGGCAACGACATGCTAGGCCGCCTGCGTGCCGAGCTGCCCACTGGACACCGTTTCGAAAACTTCATCGCAGGCCAGAACGGCACCCATCCGACACTGGAAAACCTGATTCTGGGGACACCGATCACCCCGCTTGCGCTGGGCCGCAACGCACGCCTGGCGTTTGATACCTCGGCGGCGCTGCCATTCCAGCGCGCGGGTTATCGCACCGTGTTCATTTATGGCGGCGGCAGCGATTGGCGCGAGATTGGCACCGCGCTTCCGAATCAAGGGTTTGATCGGGTGTATGACGCGCGCGATATCAAGCAGCGTTTCGCCCAGGCCACCGGGACCGAATGGGGTTTGTATGACAGCTGGCTGTTCCGCTTCGCGCAGACCTTGTTGAGCGAGGCTGATGCCCGTGGTGAGCGGCTGTTCATGGTGTTGCTGACCACCAGCAACCATCCACCGCATCTGTTGGATACGCCACGTCGGCAATACCCCTTGGATCCGGCGGCCTTGGGTCCTCGCGCGCTGGCTGATACCGGCGAGCTGCGACGGATGTTGGCTACCTATCAATACCAGGCCGACGAGCTGGGCGGTTTCCTGCAGCAGCTGCGCGATCAGCCGCTGGGCGAGCGAACCCTGGTGGCGATGGCTGGCGACCACAACCTGCGCTCGCATTACCGCTACGACCTGCCTGCCGAGCAGGTGGACGTGGATCGCGTATTCGCCTGGTTGCGGGTTCCGCCGGCATTCGCGCCGGCCGACAGCGCGCCCGATACCAGCGCTTTTGCCGGGCATGGGGATCTACTGCCGACCCTGGTGGAACTGGCGTTGCCGGGCCAGCGCTACTTCGCCACCGGCCGCAATCTCTGGCAGCCCGCACCCAATGGCGGGGAGGCCTTGGCACAGTTCAACCGGATGTACACCCCGACCGGCTTGTTGCTCCCCCTGGAAAAGCCGCGCCTGTATCGCTGGCTCGATTCCCGCCATGTGCAGGTGCAGGGCGAAGCGCCGGATGTGGTCAGCGTGGCGCGGGCAAGGCAGGCTGCGGCGTGGGTGGCATTGCGCGACTGGCATATCCGCCAGCAGGTGGTGCGCAGTCGTCGCTGACTGCGCAGCAGCCATGATCAAGCAGCCGGTGAGGCTGCTGGCCGTTGTTGGCGATCAAACAAGGGCAGGGTGATGCCGCAGAGCGGCCCGATCAGCAGGGCGAACGCCAGCGTGCCCCAGCCGACATTGCCACCCAGCCACCACCCTATCGCCAGTGCGCTGGCTTCAATCAGGGTGCGTACTTTCCAGATCGCCCAGCCGGTACGCGCATGCAGGCCGGTCATCAGGCCATCACGCGGACCGGGCCCGAAACGCGCACCGATGTAGAGCCCGGTGGCGATTGCCAGCAGGACCAGCCCTGCAGCGAACAGCAGCAGTTGCCATGGCAGGCCCTGCGCGGCCGGCAGCAGATTCAGGCCCAACTGGGCGCTGGGCCCGATCAGCAGCACATTGAGCACTGTGCCCAGCCCGGGTGTCTGCCGTATGGGCAGCCACATAAGCAGTACGCAGATGCCGACAAGGTTGGTGACCAGGCCAAAGCCCCAGCCACTGCGCAATGAGATCCCCTGGCCCAGGACATCCCAGGGGGCGATGCCGATACCGGCACGTATCATCAGGGAAGAGGCAATACCAAACAGGAACAGGCCCAGCAGCAGCTGCAGCAGGCGCGATACAGACATCAGGGAGGGCATTGTCGGGAGATCAACGTGCTGCCTGCAGTGCAGGCTCATGGGTGGGGGCGTTGCGCCACCTGTAGGTGGCGCAACGTGCTGTGGCGTGTGGCTTAGTCCCAGCCTTCCAGCGCCAGCTTGCCGATGGTACTGCCGGCCTCCAGTTGGAGGTGTGCCTGGCGCAGGTGCTCGGCATTGATCGTGCCCAAGCGCTCACTGAGCGTGGTGCGCAGTTCGCCGGCATCGATCAGGCTGGCCGCGCGGGTCAGGATGCGGTGTTGCTCGATCATGTCGGCGGTGCGGAAGCGGGCGCGGGCAAACATGAACTCCCAGTGGATGCCGATGCATTTCGCTTTATAGGGATCGCCGATGCGCAGCTCACCGGCAGGCTCGACGATCAACCCGACGTGGCCTTGTGGCGCCAGCAGTTCACCCAGCTGTTGCCAGTACAGGTCGGTGTTGGCCAGGTTGAGGGCCGCCTCGACGCTGCTGATACCCAGCGCCTGCAGCTGTGGTGCCAACGGCTGGCGGTGGTCAATGACGTGCGTTGCGCCCATCTGCTCGCACCACTGGACGCTTTGCGGGCGCGAAGCGGTGGCCACCACGGTGAAGCCGGCGTGGCGACCAAGCTGGATCGCCATTGAACCAACGCCGCCGGCGCCGCCGATCACCAGCAAGGTCTTGCCGGTATTGCGACGCCCGTCCAACTGGAAAGGCATGCGCTGGAACAACAGTTCCCAGGCAGTAAGTGTGGTCAGTGGCAATGCCGCGGCTTCCGCGAAATCCAGCGTGGTCGGCTTGCGCCCCACCAGGCGCTCGTCCACCAGCTGCAGCTGTGCATTGCAGCCTGGGCGGGTGACGTCGCCGGCGTAGTAAACCTCGTCGCCGATTTCGAAAGCGGTGACCTCAGGGCCTACCGCGACCACCGTGCCTGCGGCATCAAAGCCCAGCACCCGTGGTGGGTTTTCCTCGCCCGGCTTGGCGCCGCGCAGTTTGGTGTCCACCGGATTAACCGAAACAGCTTGAACCTGAATAAGGAGGTCCTGGCCTTGCGGGTCCGCCGGGACAGGTAAAGTCACATCCAGCAGCGCATCCGGTTCATTGATGGGGAGATAGCGGGTCAGGCCGATTGCTTTCATGCGGAAAAGTTCCGTAGCGGGGGGAGCAAAATCATCATACCGAGCAAACGATTCAGCTGGCGGTAACCGGCGGCGCAAGCCCTGTTAATAAAGGGTTTGTCACATGAAATCAGCTGCGCCGCAGCATTCCGCCCGGAAGCCTTGCGATAGCTGACTCTTGCGTCCTTTGATCAAGCTGTATACGTTGCGCCAAGCCGGACACGTAGGGGTCTGGTGGTCGCTCCATATGTTACGAGCCTGTTAACATCGCCTTCACGGCCAAGCGCATAATGTGCACCGTGATGGCGTGAGGAAACGGCCGTCTCTGAACGCGACGAAGAATATCGCTGTGCTGGACCATGCCTCTACCGGTTTCATACCCCCGAAACAAGGAGCTGTATTTCATGAACAAGAAGATCCTTACTGCCGCGCTGCTCGGTGGTCTGGCTTTTGCCCAGGCCGCTTCGGCTCAGGAATTTGACGACCGCTGGTACCTGACCGGTTCGGCCGGCTTCAACTTCCAGGACGGCGATCGTGGCACCAACGACGCCCCGTTTGCCACGTTGGGTCTGGGCAAGTTCATCAGCCCGAACTGGTCGCTGGACGGTGAGCTGAACTATCAGAACCCGAACTTCGACAGCAACCAGGATCAGAACTGGTCGCAGTACGGCGTTTCGCTGGACCTGCGTCGCCACTTCATCCAGGAAGGCCGTGGCTGGAACCCGTACCTGCTGGCAGGTCTGGGCTACCAGAAGGCTGAAGAAGAGTACCAGTCCGGCGGCCTGCTGAAGGATCGCAAGGACGGCAACCTGGCCGCCAAGGTCGGCGTTGGTCTGCAGACCACCTTCGAAAAGCGCGTCGCTGTGCGTGCTGAACTGGCTTACCGCGCTGACTTCGACGACCAGAGCTACGCTCCGGCCGCCGCTGGCAATGAACAGGATTGGTTCGGCGACGTGCTGGCTTCGGTCGGCGTCGTGATCCCGCTGGGCCCGGCTCCGGTCGCTGCTGTTGCTCCGGCACCGGCTCCGGTTGCTCCGAGCTGCGCAGACCTGGATGACGACGGTGACGGCGTCAACAACTGCGACGACAAGTGCCCGAACTCGCAGCCTGGCCAGACCATCGGTCCGGACGGTTGCCCGGTGCCGGTCTCGATCGATCTGAAGGGTGTCAACTTCGATTTCGACAAGGCCACCCTGCGTCCGGACGCCGTGTCGATCCTGAGCGAAGCCTCCGAGATCCTGAAGCGTTACCCGGATCTGCGCGTTGAAGTTGCCGGTCACACCGACTCGAAGGGTACCGACGCTTACAACCAGAAGCTGTCCGAGCGTCGCGCCAAGGCTGTGTACGACTACCTGACCACCAATGGTGTGGCAGCGTCGCGCCTGCAGGGCCCGATCGGCTACGGCGAGAGCCGTCCGATTGCTCCGAACACCAATGCTGATGGTTCGGACAACCCGGAAGGTCGCGCAAAGAACCGTCGTACCGAGCTGAACGTCCAGAACTAATCGGACGCTTCGGTTTCAGTACCACAGTTTGAGAACAAGGCCCGGCATCTGCCGGGCCTTGTTTGTTTCTGCATCGGCGACTTTCCAGATCGCAATTTGTGTGACGTCGGCGGGTAATCGCGGTTTGCGCGCACATAACGGTTGAAAGCGCTGCGGACGCTGCCTACACTCGCCGCGTTAACTTGCCGAATGGAAATTCAATGCTGCGTATCGCTCTGGCTGGTCTTGTCGCCCTGGCATTTGTGCCTGCCGCCCATGCAGCCGTGGATTGCTCGGCCAGTTCCGTGACGCCGGCGCCGCTGGCCACCTCGTTGATCGCACCGGTGGCGTCGGAGCTGTATGTGCGTCCGGGCCAGCTGGGCATGCCGTCGGGTGTATTGAGCTCGGCCGGTGGTGATGAGCAGTCGCTGGACCGCGTGTTGATGCGCCTGCGGGTCGAGAGCTGCAACAACGTCGCCAACGCCATTCCGGCGCGTCCGGCAATCAACGCCAACGATCCGGCTGCCTACAAGCCGCAGACCGAGTTCGACAACACGCCGTGGCGTTTTGACATGAGCCAGAACGGCAAGCGCATGACCGCCGAAGAATTCGATGCCTGGATGAAGGCGCGCGGTGTGCGCGTGGTCAAGGCACGTCCGGCCGCGACCGATCCGGCTGTAGCACCGGCTGCCGCGCAGCCCGCTGCCGAGGTCAAGTAACGGCGGCAACAGCCGCTCGCAGCCCTGATGTCGTCGTCCAAGCCGCCATATCCTCCGCCCGCCCGCCGCGCACCGCCCGGCGGGCGTTTGCTTTCGCGTGCGCCCAGCAATGCCGCCCGCGCCGGCAAGGCTGCTCCCGCCGGGGTTCGGCACGGACTGGCGCGGGTGCTGTCCAAGGCCGGCGTGTGCTCGCGTACCGAAGCTGCACGACGGGTGCTCGACGGCCGCGTCAGCGTTGATGGAAAGGTGGTGCGAGACCCCGAGTTCCCGGTGATTGCTGGTCGCCAGCAGGTGTTGCTGGATGGTCTGCTGCTGGCAGCACCGCGACGTCTCTACCTGGCCTTGAACAAGCCGCGTGGTCTGGTCACCACGGTGCAGGACGAGCAGGGCCGCGACACCGTTTATCAGTGCTTTGAAGGTGCCGGCCTGCCGTGGATGGCGCCGGTAGGGCGCCTGGACAAGGCCAGTGAAGGCCTGCTGTTCTTCAGCAATGATCCGGAGTGGGCGGCGCGTCTTACCGAGCCCAGTACCGGCCCATTGAAAACCTACCGGGTACAGGTGGATGCTGTGCCCGGTGCAGCCGTGCTCGAGCGCATGCAGGTGGGTATCGACGACGAGGGCGAACGTCTGGCTGCGCATTCGGTGCAGCTGCTGCGGCATGGCGAACGCACCGCGTGGTTGGAGGTGGTGCTGGATGAAGGCCGCAATCGCCACATCCGGCGCCTGCTCAAGGCGTTGGGGCTGGAAGTACTGCGCCTGATGCGGGTGGCGATAGGGCCCGTGCAGTTGGGCGAGTTGGGCAAGGGCCAGTGGCGGGAGTTGAGCCAGGCAGAGCTGAATGCGCTGCAGGCTGCCAGCAAAACAGCACATGTCAGTGCGAGTGACTAAGTTCAATAAATTCAGATAAATAGCTGCACTTGGTGAGGCGGTGGATTAGACTGTGACTCTAATTACTTGAGGTCATTGCCATGCAAGCTCTTTCCCGCGTCTCTGGCATCGTTCTCGTGGCGGCTTCGGTTGCGGTGTTGGGCGGTTGCGCTTCGTCGGCCAAGAAGACCGCGAAGAACGACGACAAGCCGATCGAAGTGCGGGTGGAAGCGCCGCTGGCCGAGAAGGACTCGCTGGGCAACTACCGTTTCATGATGCAGCAGGGCGAGCAGAAGATGAGCGCCGATCAGTTCGATGCCTGGATGAAGGCCAATGGCATCCGCGTCGCCAAGGGCGCCGCCGTGCCGGCACCTGCAGCGCCTGCCAAGAAGAACTGACGGTAGTGCCGAGCCATGCTCGGCAGAGGCTCTACAAGCAAACCGAACGTAGTGCCGAGCCATGCTCGGCAGAGGCTCTACAAGCAAGCCGAACGTAGTGCCGAGCCATGCTCGGCAAGGGGCTTTACCGGTAAGGCCTCTGCCGAGCATGGCTCGGCACTACAGGACAAAAAAACAGGCGCCTTTCGGCGCCTGTTTGCATTTCAATCCAAGGCCAACCCTCAGCCCTTGATCACGCCCAGCTCCAGGCCAATCCGGGTGAAGGCATCGATCGCGCGGTCCAGGTGTGCGCGGCTGTGCGCGGCGCTGATCTGGGTGCGGATGCGGGCCTGGCCCTTCGGCACCACCGGGAAGAAGAAGCCGATCGCATAGATGCCTTCTTCCAGCAGGCGCTGGGCGAACTTCTGCGCCAGCGGTGCGTCGTACAGCATCACCGGGCTGATCGGGTGCGCGCCGGGTTTCACATCGAAACCGGCAGCAGTCATCTTCTCGCGGAAGTAGGCGGTGTTCTCGCGCAGCGTTTCACGCAGGTCATCGGCGGCGGCCAGCATCTCGAACGCCTTGATGCCAGCGGCAACCACGTGCGGCGGCAGCGAATTGGAGAACAGGTAGGGGCGCGAACGCTGGCGCAGCAGTTCAATGACCTCGGCGCTGGCGCAGGTGAAGCCGCCCAGTGCACCACCCATGGCCTTGCCGAGGGTGCCGGTGATGATGTCGATCTTCTCCAGCACGCCCTTTACTTCGGCCGAGCCGCGGCCCGTGGCACCGAGGAAGCCGGTGGCATGGCATTCGTCGATGTGCACCAGTGCGCCGTACTTCTTCGCCAGCGCGGTGATTTCATCGAGCGGGGCGATGAAGCCGTCCATCGAGAACACGCCGTCGGTGGTGATCAGCTTGGTCTTGCAGCCGGCTGCATCGGCGGCCTGCAACTGCGCTTCCAGATCGGCCATGTCGCAGTTGGCGTAGCGGAAACGCTTGGCCTTGCACAGGCGCACGCCATCGATGATGGAGGCGTGGTTGAGTGCGTCGGAGATGATCGCGTCGTTCTCGCCCAGCAGGGGCTCGAACAGGCCGCCATTGGCATCGAAGCAGGCGGCGTAAAGGATGGTGTCGTCCTTGCCGAAGAACTCGGCAATCTGCTTCTCCAGCTGCTTGTGCAGGTCCTGCGTGCCGCAGATGAAACGTACCGACGCCATGCCGAAGCCATGCGTGTCCAGCGCGTCCTTCGCGGCCTGGATCAGCTCCGGGTGGTCGGCTAGGCCCAGGTAGTTGTTGGCGCAGAAATTCAGCACCGTGCGGCCGTCGTCGAGGGTGATCTCGGCCGACTGCGGGCTGGTGATGATGCGTTCGGACTTGAACAGCCCCTGCGCGCGGATGGCGTCCAGTTCCTCGGCGTAGTGCCGGGTCAGCGGGGAGATGTTCGCGGTTTCGGTCATGGCGGGGTCTTGCGGTCAAGTGGAACGCCAATTTTAGCCTTCCCCGTGTCCCGGCGTTGTCGTCATGCGCAAAGGCTATAAGCGCGGCGGCCTAAGTCATTTCTCGGTAACGGGTGTGCACCCGCAGCATCGTCGGCACACCCACCCACCAGGAGATGCCGATGACCGCCACACGCCCCCCATTCACCCTGCCGACCAGGAAGCTGTTGTCCCTCAGCCTGGCCCTGGCGGCGTGTGGGGCGGGGTCATCGGTGCAGGCGCAGCAACTCACCGTGGAGCAGTTGCAGGAGCGCCTGCAGCGTCTGGAGCGGCTGGCTGGCGTCAGTGATGGGGCAAGCGAAGGCGTAGGCCTGGCCGACCTGGACCAGCGCCTGCGCATCCTTGAACGCCGCCTTGAGCTGGCGGAAGAAGAACGCGTTGCCACCGCCAAGAGCGCACCGAAGATCGCCATCGACCAGAAGGGCGCATCGTTCAAGTCCGGCGACGGCAACTACGAGTTGAAACTACGCGGCCTGCTGCAAGGCGATGCCCGCGTGTTCCTGGGCGGTGATGCCAACCAGAACGACACCTTCCTGCTGCGCACCGCCCGGCCCACCCTGGAAGGCTCGTTGGGCAAGCTGGTGGCGTACCGCTTCACCCCGGAGTTTGCCGGCGACAGCGCCAGCATCGTCGATGCCTATGCTGATCTGCGCTTCGATCCTGCGTACACGCTGCGGGTCGGCAAGTTCACCTCGCCGGTCGGTCTGGAACGCCTGCAGTCATCCTCGGCACTGGTCGATGTGGAGCGCGCGCTGGCCAGCGAACTTGCGCCGAATCGCGACCTCGGTGTGCAGCTGCAGGGTGAAGTGGCCAAGGGCAAGTTCAGCTATGCGCTGGGCGTATTCAACGGCACCGTCGATGGTCGCGATGCGGTCACCAGCAATCCGGATGACGACTTCGAATATGCAGGACGCGTGTTCTTCGAGCCGCTCAAGGGCAGTGACAGCGCATGGGCAGGTCTGGGCTTCGGCCTGGGCGCAAGCACGGGCGAGAAGCATGGCAGCGGCAACAACTTCCTGCCGCGTTACCGCACGCCTGGCCAGGCCACCTTCTTTGCTTACCGCAGTGCCGTGGTTGCCGATGGCGAGCACCGCCGCTGGTCGCCGCAGGGTTGGTTCTACCGCAATGGACTGGGCCTGCAGGCCGAGTACATCGCTTCGGAACAGGAGGTTGCACGCAATGGCATCCGCAAGCGCTTGGACAACCGGGCCTGGCAGGCCACCGCCAGCTACGTGCTGACCGGTGAGGATGCGAGCTATCGCGGGGTGACGCCTTCGCGCCCGTTTGGGGCAAATGGTGGGCATGGCGCGGTGGAATTGACCGCGCGCTACGGCGAACTGCAGATCGACGATGCCGCCTTCCCGTTCTATGTCGATCCGACGGTGTCGGCTTCACAGGTCCGCTCGTGGACGGTCGGTGCCAACTGGTACCTGACCGCCAACCTCAAGCTGGCGACCAACTATCTGCACAGCAGTTTTGATGCGGCTTCCGCTGGCGCGAAGTTGCCTGATGAAAAAGCTGTTTTCTCGCGCCTGCAAGTTTCCTTCTGACGGAGAGCCCTGATGACGCATTCCCATGTTTCCCGCCTTGCCACAGCGGCACTGGCCTTCGCCCTGACCTTGAGTGCCGGCGCTGCGCTTGCGCGTGATGTCCAACTGCTCAATGTTTCCTACGACCCGACCCGCGAGCTGTACCGCGATTTCAATGCCGCCTTCGCCAAGCACTGGAAGGAAACCAAGGGCGACAACGTCACCATCGAGACCTCGCACGGCGGCTCCGGCAAGCAGGCACGTACCGTGATCGATGGCATCGAGGCCGACGTGGTCACCCTTGCCCTGGCCTATGACGTGGATGCCATTGCCGACAAGGCCAAGCTGCTGCCGGCAAACTGGGAGACCCGCCTGCCGGAAAACAGCGCGCCCTACACCTCGACGATTGTCTTCCTGGTACGCAAGGGCAATCCCAAGGGCATCCGCGATTGGCCGGACCTGCTGCGCAGCGGTGTATCGGTGGTGACGCCGAATCCGAAGACCTCCGGCGGCGCTCGCTGGAACTATCTGGCAGCCTGGGCTTACGGCGATCACATCTTCAAGGGTGATCGCGACAAGGTCCTGAACTACATGCGCGCGCTGTTCCGCAATGTGCCGGTGCTTGATACCGGTGCGCGTGGCGCCACGACAACTTTTGTCCAGCGCGGCATCGGCGATGTGTTGCTGGCGTGGGAGAACGAAGCCTTCCTTGCCCAGGAAGAACTGGGCCCGGACAAGTTCGAGATCGTGGTGCCCAAGCTGTCGATCCTGGCCGAACCGTCGGTGGCGCTGCTGGATCGCAACGTCGACCGCCACGGCACCCGTGACGTGGCGCAGGCCTACCTGCAATACCTGTACTCGCCGGAGGGCCAGCGCATCGCCGCGCGTCATTACTACCGGCCGCGTTCGCCGCAATACGCCGCACCGGCCGACGTGGCGCGCTTCCCGCAGGTGCAGCTGGTCACCATCCGCAGCGCCTTCGGTTCGTGGGGCAGGGCGCAGGCCGAGCACTTCGCTGATGGCGGTGTTTTCGATCAGATCCAGGCGAGCAAGTAGACCGTGTCAGCAACAGCACAAACACTGCAGCCGCGTGTGCGAAGCCAACGCCGGGTACTCCCCGGCTTTGGTCTTGGTATGGGCATCACCTTGTTCTGGTTGGGGCTGATCGTCCTGATCCCGTTGCTCGGCGTGTTCCTGAAAGCAGCAGGGCTGGGGCTGGGCGGCATCTGGCAGATATGGACCGAGCCGCGCGTGCTGGCCGCATTGCGGCTGAGCTTTGGCACCGCGTTTGCCGCGGCTGCGTTCAACACATTGATGGGCACGTGGGTGGCGTGGGTATTCGTGCGCTACAACTTCCCCGGCCGGCGCCTGTTCGACGCGATGATCGATCTGCCATTTGCCTTGCCGACCGCCGTGGCCGGCATCGCCTTGACCGCACTGTATGGCGGCCAGGGCTGGATCGGGCAGTGGCTGGAGCCGTTGGGCATCAAGGTGGCGTACACGCCGCTCGGCATCGTGGTGGCCTTGGTGTTTGTCGGCCTGCCATTCGTGGTGCGCATCGTGCAGCCGGTATTGGCCGAAGCCGAGCGCGAGTTCGAGGAGGCCTCGGCAACGCTCGGCGCCACACGTTTCCAGACCATCGTGCGGGTAGTGTTGCCGAGCCTGTGGCCGGCAATGCTGACCGGCTTTGCGCTGGCCTTCGCACGTGGCGTGGGTGAGTACGGCTCGGTGATCTTCATCGCCGGCAACATGCCCAGCGTCACCGAGATCGCGCCGCTGCTGATCACCATTCGACTGGAGGAGTTCGACTACGCCGGTGCAACTGCGATTGCCGGGGCGATGTTGTTGCTGTCGTTCGTGCTGCTGCTGCTGGTCAACACGCTGCAGGCGCGTCTGCAGCGCAGGGGCACACGATGAACGAGTTGTTGTCGGAGTTGCCGGTGAGTCTGGAACGCAGCGAACGTGTAGCCAAGCCGCAGCAGGTGACCAGCGAGCCGCGCTGGGTGCAGGTGTTGTTGATCCTGGGCGCGCTCGGGTTTCTGCTGTCATTCCTGCTGCTGCCGCTGGTGCTGGTGTTCGTCGAGGCACTGCGTGGTGGTGCGCTGGCATTCTGGAATGCGATCAGTGATCCGGATGCCTTGTCGGCGATACGCCTGACGCTCCTGGTAACGGCGATAGTCGTGCCCTTGAACCTGGTCTTCGGCGTCGCTGCGGCCTGGGTGGTGAGCAAGCACAGTTTCCCGGGCAAGCGCTGGTTGGTGACGCTGATCGATCTGCCGTTCTCGGTATCGCCGGTGGTGGCCGGTCTGGTCTTCATCCTGTTGTTCGGCCGCGATGGTTGGTTCTGGCCGATGATCGAGGACGGGGTACGCCTGCACCTGCCGGTAATCGGTGAAACCCTGTTGCAGCTGCCACGCATCGTGTTCGCGATACCCGGCATCGTGCTGGCCACGGTGTTTGTCACCTTTCCTTTCATTGCCCGCGAGTTGATGCCGCTGATGGAGCAGCAGGGCAGTGACGAAGAACTGGCGGCGCTGACGCTGGGTGCCAATGCCTGGCAGATGTTCTGGAAGGTGACCTTGCCGAACATCCGTTGGGGCCTGCTGTACGGCGTGTTGTTGTGCAGCGCACGGGCGATGGGCGAGTTCGGCGCGGTGTCGGTGGTGTCCGGGCATATCCGCGGGCGCACCAATACGCTGCCGTTGCACGTTGAGATTCTCTACAACGAATACGCCTACAGCGCCGCCTTTGCCTGCGCCTCGCTGCTGGCCGCCACCGCCTTGCTGACGCTGGTGGTGAAATCTTTCCTGGAGTGGCGCCACGGTCAGTCGCTGGCCGCCGCACACCGTCATTGAGGTCGCAATGAACATCCGCATACACAACCTGGGCAAGCAGTACGGCACGTTCCCCGCGCTGGACGGGGTGAGCCTGGATATCCGCAGTGGCGAGCTGCTGGCGCTGCTGGGTCCATCGGGTTCGGGCAAGACCACCTTGCTGCGCGCGCTGGCTGGCTTGGAGCATCCCGAGCGTGGCGAAATCCTGTTCGATGGCGAGGACGCCACCGGCTTGAGTGTGCAGGCACGCCGCGCTGGTTTCGTGTTCCAGCACTACGCCTTGTTCAAGCATCTGGACGTGCGCCGCAATATCGCCTTCGGGCTGGAAGTGCGGCGCGGTGCCGAACGTTGGCCGAAGGCGCGCATCGACGCCAAGGTCGATGAGCTGCTGGCGCTGGTACAACTCGATGGGCTGGGCGGGCGTTACCCGGCGCAGCTGTCCGGCGGCCAACGCCAGCGCGTGGCGTTGGCGCGCGCGCTGGCGATCGAACCGCGCGTGTTGTTGCTGGATGAGCCCTTCGGCGCGTTGGATGCCCAGGTACGCCGCGACCTGCGCCGCTGGCTGCGCGAGCTGCACGACCGCACCGGGCTGACCACGGTGTTCGTCACCCACGATCAGGAAGAAGCATTGGAGCTGGCCGACCGCGTCGCCATCCTCAACCGTGGCCGCATCGAACAGGTGGGTACACCGGGCGAGGTCTATGACCAGCCGGCGTCGCCCTTCGTCTATGGCTTCGTCGGTGAGGCCAACCGGCTGCCGGCACGCGCGCAGGGACAGACGCTGGAAGTGGCCGGGGCACGGTGGCCACGGACCGGCGCAGTGCCGGAAGGTGAGGCGCTGGAGGTGTTCGTGCGGCCGGAGGATCTGCTGGTTGAGGCCGATGGCCACTGGCAGGCCACGGTCGGGCTGGTACAGCGCAGTGGCCCACGCCAGCGTCTGCGCGCGCGCCTGGCTGGCGCAACTACCGAGCTGGAAGTGGAGTTGCCGGCGGATGCGCCCGAATACGCGGCAGGCCAGTCAATCCGGCTGGGAGCCCGCCGTTACGGGGTATTTCCGTTGGGCGAGCATTGATTCCAGACGAATCCCGGGCACATGGATGTTGCATCGCAATATCAATGTGGTTAAAAATTTGTGAACCGCTGCCATGAGGGCAGCGGCCCCCCACACCCTGGAGATTCGCATGATGCACAGCAAGCGTCTTGTCGCCGTGGCCTGCGCCGCCCTGTTGTCCGTTCCGTTTGCCGTCAGTGCCCAGGAGAGTGAGGAATCCACCTCTCCGTTCAGCGCCAGCTTCGGCGTGACCACCGACTACGTGTTCCGTGGTGTGTCGCAGACCGACAATGAGCCGGCATTCCAGGCCGGTGCCAGCTACACCGCACCGTTCGGTCTGTACGTGGGTGTGTGGGGCTCGAACGTTGATTTCGGCGAAGGCGGCCCGAACTTCGAGGTCGATTACAACATCGGCTGGAGCAAGGACCTGTCCGATAGCTGGAACCTGGACCTGGGCGTCAACCGCTACACCTACACCAGCGCCTCCAGCGGCTACGGTGACATCGATTACAACGAATACCTGGCCAAGGTGACCTGGACCGGCCCGGTGGTCGTCAGCGGCCTGCTGGGTTACGCCGACGATTACAGCAACAGCGGCGCCGAGCAGATCTACGCCGGCCTGGACGCCAGCTACGAGATCGGCCACGGTTTCTCGGTCGGTGCATCGGCCGGTTACACCACGATCAAGGCCGATAGCAACGAATGGCCGCGCCGTTCGGATTACTTCGATGGCTCGGTCTCGGTGTCCAAGGGCTTCGGTCCGGCAACCGCAACCCTGGGTTATTACGACACCTTTGGTTCGGATGCGTCCGACCTGCGCCGCGGTTCGGATATCTACAAGCCGGGCCTGGTGTTCAGCGTCTCGGTCGACGTGCCCTGATCCAAGCGTGATAAAAAAAGAAAAAGGCGCCGAAAGGCGCCTTTTTCTGTGGTGCCGACCCATGGTCGGCAACGGGCATTACCGGTGACGCCAATGCCGACCATGGGTCGGCACTACCGATTCCGCCTGGGCTCAATTCCAGCTCAGCACGACCTTGCCGGCCTTGCCCTGTTCCATCAGGTCGAAACCTTCCTGGAAACGGTCCACCGGGAGCTGGTGGGTCATCACCTTGCCCAGCGGGAAGCCGCCCAGCACCAGCTGGGTCATCTTGTACCAGGTCTCGTACATCTTGCGGCCGTAGATGCCCTGCACGGTCAGGCCCTTGAAGATGATCTTGTCCCAGTCGCAGCCGGCGCCCTTGGGCATGATGCCGAGCATGGCGATCTTGCCGCCGTGGTACATGCAGTCGAGCATGTCGTTGAAGGCGCGCGGGTTGCCACTCATTTCCAGGCCCACGTCGAAGCCTTCCATGTGCAGCTCGGCCATCACGTCCTTCAGCGACTGGTTGGCGACGTTGACCACGCGCGTGGCACCCATGTCGGCGGCCAGCTTCAGGCGGAAATCATTGACGTCGGTGACCACCACGTTGCGCGCACCGATGTGCTTGCAGATGCCGGCGGCAATGATGCCGATCGGGCCGGCGCCGGTGATCAGCACGTCTTCGCCGATCACGTCGAACTCCAGCGCGCAATGCGCGGCGTTGCCGTAGGGGTCGAAGAATGCGGCCAGCTCGGACGGGATCTGGTCCGGGATCGGCCACAGGTTGGTGGCCGGCATCACCATGTATTCGGCGAAGGCGCCGTTGACGTTGACGCCGATGCCAACGGTGTTCGGGCACAGGTGCTGGCGGCCGCCGCGGCAGTTGCGGCAGTGGCCGCAGACGATGTGGCCTTCGGCCGACACGCGCTGGCCGACTTCATAGCCGGTCACGCCCGGGCCGATCTCGGCGATGCGGCCGACGAACTCATGGCCGATGGTCAGGCCCGGCTTGATCGTGCGCTGGCTCCACTCGTCCCACAGGTAGATGTGCAGGTCGGTGCCACAGATGGCGGTCTTTTCCAGCTTGATCAGCACCTGGTTCGGGCCCGGCGTAGGCACCGGCACCTCTTCCATCCAGATGCCCTTGGTCGCTTCGCGCTTTACCAGCGCCTTCATCGTCTGTGCCATTGCAGGAGACCGCAGTGTGAGGAAAGAGGGCGATTATAAGCTTTCAGCCGTAACCGCCCCGTACTGACCGATGGCAGGGGAGGCGGACGGTTACAACGGCTACAATCGGCCCTTCCAAACTTTCGGATGTGCGTAATGCGCGTGAATTTCCTTGCGTTTTCCATCGTTGCTGGCCTGGGCCTGGCGCAGACCGCACACGCCGCCGAAGGCATGTGGGTGCCGCAGCAGCTGCCGGAAATTGCCGGCCCGCTGAAGCAGGCTGGCCTGAAGCTGGACCCGCAGCAGCTGGCCAACCTGACCGGCGACCCGATGGGCGCGGTGGTTGCGCTGGGTGGCTGCACCGCCAGCTTCGTTTCGCCGCAGGGCCTGGTGGTGACCAACCACCATTGCGCCTACGGCTCGATCCAGCTGAACTCCACCGCCGAGAAGAACCTGATCAAGGACGGTTTCAACGCGCCGACCCAGAAAGACGAGCTGAGCGCCGGCCCGAATGCCCGCATCTACGTGCTGGACGACATCACCGATGTCACCGCACAGGCCAAGGCCGCCATCGCTGGCGCCGGCAACGACCCGCTCAAGCGTACCCAGGCACTGGAAGCCTTCGAGAAGCAGGCCATCGCCGCCTGCGAAACCGATGACGCCTACAGCTGCACCCTGTACAGCTTCTCCGGCGGCAACACCTACCGCCTGTTCAAGAACATGGAAATCAAGGACGTGCGCCTGGCCTATGCGCCGCCGGGCAGCGTCGGCAAGTTCGGCGGTGACGTCGACAACTGGATGTGGCCGCGCCACACCGGCGATTTCTCGTTCTACCGCGCCTATGTCGGCAAGGACGGCAAGCCGGCCGCTTTCGCCGCCGACAACGTGCCGTACCAGCCCAAGCATTGGTTGAAGCTGGCCAACCAGCCGCTGGGCGAGGGTGACTTCGTGATGGTGGCCGGTTACCCGGGCCGTACCGATCGCTATGCGCTGGTCAGCGAGTTCGAGAACACCGCCACCTGGACCTACCCGTCGATCGCCAAGGCCTACAAGGACCAGATCGCGATGGTCGAAGCGGCCAGCAAGGACAACCCCGACATCGCGGTCAAGTACGCGTCCAACATGGCCAGCTGGAACAACACCAGCAAGAACTACGACGGCCAGCTGGACGGCTTCAAGCGCAACAACGTGCTGGGCCAGAAGCAGGCTGCGGAAACCGCGGTGCTGGAATGGCTGCGTGGCCAGGGCGCTGCCGGCAAGCCGGCGTTGGATGCGTTCGCACAGCTGCAGACGCTGGGCCAGCAGTCGCGCGCCAATCAGGCGCGTGACCTGAATCTGGCCATGCTCAACCGCACCGGCACCCTGGGCACCGCCGTGCGCCTGTACCGCCTGGCGATTGAAAAGGCCAAGCCGGACGCGCAGCGCGAAGAGGGGTACCAGGAGCGCGATCTGCCGACCATCGAAGGCGGCCTGAAGCAGATGGACCGCCGCTATGTGCCGGCCATGGACCGTCAGTTCCAGCAGTACTGGCTGCAGCAGTACGTGCAGCTGCCGGCCGGCCAGCACCTGTCCGCGTTCGACAAGTGGATCGGCGGCGTGGATGCCAAGGCGGTCGAGGCTACGGTCGCGCGTCTGGACGGCTCCAAGCTCGGCAGCCTTGATGAGCGCCTGAAGTGGTTCGGTGCCGACAAGGCCGCGTTTGAAGCCAGCAACGACCCGGCCATCCAGTACGCGGTGGCAGTGATGCCGGCACTGCTGGAGCTGGAGCACCAGCGCAAGCTGCGCATGGGCGAGGAGCTGGTGGCACGCCCGCTGTTCCTTCAGGCCATTGCCGATTACAAGAAGACCAAGGGTGAGTTCGTCTACCCGGACGCCAACCTGTCGCTGCGCATCACCTTCGGCAACGTGAAGGGTTACACCGGCTTGGACGGCAAGGTGCAGGAAGCCTTCACCGACCTGGAAGGCATCGTCGCCAAGGAAACCGGCAAGGACCCGTTCGACTCGCCGCAGGCGCTGATCGACGCGGTCAAGGCCAAGCGTTATGGCGGCTTCGAGGACAAGCGTATCGGCAGCGTGCCGGTGAACTTCCTGTCCGACCTGGACATCACCGGCGGCAATTCCGGCTCGCCGGTACTGGACGCGCACGGCCGCCTGGTTGGCCTGGCGTTTGACGGCATCTGGGAATCGGTTGCCAGCAACTGGGTGTTCGACCCGGTGATGACCCGCATGATCTCGGTCGACGAGCGTTACATGCGCTGGATCATGCAGGAAGTGGCGCCGGCGCCGCAGCTGCTGAAGGAAATGGACGCCGCCTCGAAGTAAGTCCGGGTTGTGTTGCTGATAAGGAAGCCCGGACGGGAAACCGTCCGGGCTTTTGTTTTGCCCCCTCCCTTTCGCGCAGCGAAGGGGAGGGTTGGGGAGGGGTAAGCGTTTGGCCGGCTGTTGGAGTCGATGCCTGGCGACTGTAGTGCCGAGCCATGCTCGGCAAGGGCTCTACCGGGAAAACCTCTGCCGAGCATGGCTCGGCACTACGCTCCGGCTCAGCGGTACGGCCCGGGGCCGCGCCACAGCAGTTCGCCGTAGCGATAGACGTACATCACGATGACGAACTGGCGCGCGTCGCCGATGTCCTGCAGCTCGGGTGAACCGGCCTGCAGCATCCGGCACTTGCTGGAGCCGCGGCGCAATGCAACCTCGGCCGGGCAGACCATCAGATAGGTCGTGCCGGGCAGCGGAATCGACAATTCCTTCTTGCCATTGACCTCCTTGGCCCCTTCCATCCATGCGCGGAGTTTTTCCTCACTGAGCAGGTCATAGATGATCTGGTAGCCGCCGACTTCCATGGCTGGTGCGCCGGCACTCCTGTCCACGCTCCTGCCGCTGTCATTGCCCTGACCGGCGGAGCGACCGTAGTCGTCCGGCGCGGTGGTCCTGTCCAGCGAGCCGGGCGGGCGTCCTGTCCAGGTCTGCGGACGCCTCGGCACGGTTTCCGACGGGCTGGCCGCCGCTGCGGGCGCGGCCGGGGTCTGGGCCAGCTCCTGGGTCTTGGTTTCCTCCTGCTCCGGCTCGCTCGGCGGTTCGATATAGCGGGCTTCCGGCACCGGTTTGCGTTCCTCGCTGCGTCGCTGCGTGGTTGGCTTGGGTTGTGAACGCGTGGTCTTGTTGGGCTTGTCCTTTGGCGGCACCTTGCTCTGCTCCGTGGACGGCGGTGCCTCGCCGACGAAATCGACCTTGGTGCGGCCGCCGCCGGAGGAGCCCTGCGGCGAGGAAACCACTGGCGGATTGGAGTACAGCAGGAGCAACAACATCAGCACATGCAGCATAGCCGTGACCAGCACCGCGACCCAGCGGTCGCGACGTTCATGCCAGAGCTTGAGTTTGAACTGCTTGGGAGAACTGGGGGTGTTGGTCATGCCGCGTTCTGGGGCCTTGAAGTTGCTGCCCTCGTGCGGAAGTCACACCGTGCCACCGATAGGGAACCGGCATGGTAACGCCTGCGCCCGGCGCGCAACCGTGCCGTCGGTGCTGTTGCCGGGTATAGGGGCGGTCTGGTCTTGCGGCTTCGGCAAGCCGTGGGTACAGCAGGGTCAGGTGCTGGTGCCGGATCCGTATCGAAGGTAACCGTGGACGGTATCGGCGCATGGCCGGGCTATGATGCCCCTCCCGCCGCGGACAGCTGGCGGGGACCCCCATCACTATGGAAACAGCTGCATGCGCATCCTGCTTGCCCGTCACGGCGAAACGCCGTGGAACGCCGAAGGCCGCTACCAGGGCCAGATCGACATTCCCCTCTCGCCGGTGGGTGAGGCCCAGGCAAAAGCCTTGGGTGAGCGGTTGGCCGATGTGCAGATCACCCGCGCCGTGGCCTCACCGCTGAGCCGTGCGCAGGCCACCGCCAAGGCAGCATTGGGCAGCGCACGCGAGTCCATGTTGCTGACCGAGCCGGACCTGCAGGAAATCGCCCACGGTGAGTGGGAAGGCCTGCTCGCCAGCGAGATCGACGAAAAAGACCCGGCGCGCCTGCGTGCCTGGCGCGAGGAACCCGATACCGTGCTGATGCCCGGTGGTGAGTCGCTGCGCCAGGTGCTGGACCGCAGCTGGCGCGGCCTGACCGCCGCGGCCGAAGGCCTGGGGGACGACGACACTTTGCTGGTGGTCGCTCATGACGCGGTCAATCGAGTGATCCTGTGCCGGATCCTGGGCCTGCCGATCTCCAAGCTGTGGAGCTTCCGCCAGGCCCCGACCACGCTGAACCTGCTGGAAGGCCCGGACGTCGAGCACCTGGAAGTGGTACGCCTGAACGACTGCGCCCACCACACCCCGTTCTTCGGCGAAGCCAAGCACCGCGCGCTGTAAGGCAGGGCAGGGTCGCCGTTGCCCCCTCCCTTTCGCGTAGCGAAGGGGAGGGCTGGGGAGGGGTTGGCTCTCCGCTTCTGATCTTGCTCTGGCTTCGCGGCTTACGCCGCTCCCACAAATTGGCCGTGGCCCGTGGCTTGCTGGTGAAGCCCCTGCCGAGCATGGCTCGGCGCTACGCGGCTTCCCTGTGCCGCCGTTGCCCCCTCCCTTTCGCGTAGCGAAGGGGAGGGCTGGGGAGGGGTTAGCTCTCCGCTTCTGATCTTGCTCTGGCTTCGCGGCTTACGCCGCTTCCACAAATTGGCCGTGGCCCGTGGCTTGCTTGTGAAGCCCCTGCCGAGCATGGCTCGGCACTACACACAGTCCCGGTATGACATGCCGGCAAGCTTGGCGGCCGCATGCAGCCGCCGCTGTATCATGGGCGCCATTCCCGCGCGCAACGCGCAGCCGGCTTTCAGTGCCGACCCATGATCCCGAGAGTCTTTCGCATGTCTTCCGCCCGTCCCGCCACGCTTGAACAGTGGCTCGCCCATATCGAACAGCAGCACCCGCAAGCCATCGCAATGGGCTTGGAGCGCGTGCGCGAGGTTGCCCAGCGCATGCAACTGGGGCGGCCGGCCGAGCACTGCATCGTGGTTGGCGGCACCAATGGCAAGGGTTCGACCGTGGCCTTCATCGAGTCCATCGCCCGCGCTGCGGAGTGGAAGGTAGGTGCCTATACCTCGCCGCACCTGCTGCGCTACAACGAGCGCGTGCGCATCGATGGCAAGGATGTGGATGACGCCAGCCTGGTGGCCGGCTTCAATGCGGTCGAAGACGCCCGTGGCGACACCGCGTTGACCTATTTCGAATACGGCACCTTGTGTGCGCTGTGGCTGTTCCAGCAGGCCGGCCTGGACTTGGCCGTGCTTGAAGTCGGCCTCGGTGGACGGCTGGACGCAGTCAACATCATCGACGCCGATGTGGCGGTGATCACCACCGTCGATATCGACCACGCCGATTGGCTGGGCGCCGACCGCGAAGCCATCGGCAAGGAGAAGGCAGGCATCATCCGCGGCTGGAAGCCGCTGATCCTCGGCGAGATCGATCCGCCTTCCAGCGTGCTGCGTCGTGCCTACGTGCTCGGGGCCAATGCGATCCGCTTCGGCAGCGACTTCTTCGCCGAGGACATTGATGGCGAACTGTGGCGCTGGCGTGATGTCTCCTTCCGCCTGGAACTGCCGCAGCCGGCATTGTGGGCGCCGATCCAGCGCAACAATGCAGCCACCGCGGTCGCTGCGCTGCGCGCCCTGGACAAGCCGGTGCCGCGCACGGCGTGGGCGCAGGGCATTGCCGATGCGCATATCGCCGGGCGCCTGCAGCGCTTCCAGCGCAGTGGTGTGGACGTGTTGCTGGATGTCGGCCACAACCCGCAGGCTGCTGCTGCGCTGGCCGCGGCATTGAAGGCCGAACCGGTGCAGGGGCGCACGCTGGCCGTGTATGCCGCGCTGGCCGACAAGGACGCGGTGGGAGTGGTCGAAGCCCTGCAGCCGCAGGTCGATGGCTGGTTCCTGGCCGGGCTGGAAGGTGCGCGCGGGCAGACCGCCGCGCACCTGCGCGAACGCCTGGCGCAGACCCATGCCGCCGAGGCCGGTTTGTCCGCCAACGTCAGCGGGGCGCTGGGCGCTGCATTGGCCCAGGCCAGGCTAGGCGACCGGGTGCTGGTGTTCGGCTCCTTCCATACGGTGGCCGAGGCGCTGCCGGTACTCCGTTCAGCTGACTAAGACGTTGCCGCGCGTGCCCCGCATATAATCACCGGGGCACTCCGCCGCGCCGCGCATACGCCAATTGTGGAAACTCCTCTGAAACAGCGACTGATTGGTGCCATCGTTCTGGTGGCGCTTGCCGTGATCTTCCTGCCGATGCTGGTCAAAGGGCCTGCACCGGACAGTGGCGTACAGGACGTGCCGCTCAGCGCGCCCGCAGCACCGGCCGAAGGCCAGTTCGAGACCCGTGAACTGCCGCTGGTCGCACCGGGTGCCCCGGCGGGTGGTGCCTTGGGCATGCCGGCCGCGCAACCGGAAACCGGCGTGGCCGCCGCCGTCGAGCCGCCGGCCAATGGACTGCCGCCGGCGACCGCCGCTGGCAACTACGCGGTCAATTTTGGTGCCTATGGCAGCGAGGCCGACGCCGATGCGGTGATCGCGCACCTGAAGAAATCCAACCTGCCGGGCTTCCGCCAGGCCGACACCATCAATGGTCGCCAGGCTTGGCGTGTGCGCATCGGCCCCTACGCCGATCGTGCCCAGGCTGAGCTGGTGCGGCTGGAAGCGGGCAAGGTCCGCAACGACGTGAACGCGCAGGTGGTGGTGCTCAATGCCACTGCCGAGAACGCCGTCGCTGCACCGACCGCTGCCGCCATACCGGCTACCAGCAGTACCCCAGTGGCCGCCTCGAACACTGCGCCGGTGCGCACCGAGGCCTTGCCGCCGGAGCCGGCCAAGCCGGTCGTGGCAGCGCCAAAACCGGCAGCGCCCAAGCCGGAAGCACCGAAGCCTGAACCGGCCAAGCCGGTAGCGGCAACCCCGGCCAAGCCGGCGGTCACCACCCCGGCCGCGCCGGCCGCCAGTGGTGTGGGTTTCGCCGTGCAGCTGGGTGCCTTCGGCCAAGCCGCCGATGCCAATGCGCTGCGTGATCGCGCGCGTGCCGCCGGCTTCAGTGCGTTTGTTGAACAGGTGCGTACCGATAACGGCGTGCTCAACCGTGTCCGTGTTGGCCCTGTTGCCAGCCGCGAGCAGGCCGAGCAGCTCAAGGCACAGGTCGCGGCCAAGGTCGGCATTGCCGGCATGGTCCGCCCGCATCCTTGATGCGGCGTTGCGCCCCGCCGATCAGTCGCGCAGCGCTGCGCCTCACGTGCGGGGTCTGCGGTGATTGATCTGCTGTTGTTGGCGCTGATCGGTGTGTCGGCCCTGTTGGGGCTGATGCGCGGGCTGTTGGCGACCGTGCTCGGCGTAGTGAACTGGCTGTTGGCCGCTGCGGCCGCGTTCTACTACGGTGAGCGCGCTGCCCTGCTGCTGGCCGATCAAGGCCAGCCCAGCACTGGCGAATACATCGGCGGCTATCTGCTGGTATTCATCGGCGTGTTGCTGGCGGCGACCCTGGTCGGGCGCCTGCTGCGTGGCGTGGTTGATGCCACGGTGCTGCTGAAATGGCCGGATCGGCTGCTGGGCCTGGCGTTGGGCGTGGTGCGCGGGGGGCTGTTCGCGGTGCTGGCGGTACTGCTGCTGGGCTTCACCTCGATGGCCGAGGAGCCGGGTTGGCGCCAGTCCAGTGTCGTGCCGTGGCTGCAGCCGATGGCTGCCTGGATGCGTGAAAAGCTGCCGCAGCCACCTGAATCGCCGGCAATGGCGCTGATGGACTTGGGTAAGTCGGTGTTGGCAGGCGATAATGGCGGACCGAACGAAGCAGATGCGGGCAGTGGCTTGTTACCGGCGCCGTTGGAAGGGACGCGTTTTGATCCCCGCCAGCGCAGTGCAGAGCAAGGCCGAGCTGACCCGGCGGGGGCGTTGCCCTCCAACATCGATCCGGCGCAGGTGCGCCCGGGTCAACTCAAGCCGATACGGGTTGAGCCTCAAGGCCAGGCACGGCCACCTTCACGTTAACGGGCATCGCCCAGCGGAGATCGCGCAACATGTGTGGCATCGTCGGAATCGTCGGCAACCAGAACGTCGCCGGGCAGCTTTATGACGGCCTGACCGTCCTCCAACACCGTGGCCAGGATGCGGCCGGTATCGCCACCGCTGACGGCACCCGCCTGCGGGTGGAAAAAGCCAACGGACTGGTCCGTGATGTATTCGACGAACGCCGCATGGCGCTGCTGCAGGGTCGCATCGGTATCGCCCATGTGCGTTACCCGACCGCAGGCTCGGAAGGCACCGACGAGGCGCAGCCGTTCTACGTCAATTCGCCTTATGGCATCGCGCTGGCGCACAACGGCAACCTGATCAATACCGAGGCGTTGCGTCGCCAGGTGTTCGAGGCAGACCGCCGCAACATCAATACCGATTCGGACAGCGAAGTGCTGTTGAACGTGTTCGCCTATGAGCTGGACGCACAGCGCATGCTGACCCCGGAGGCGGCGATCCGTGCCGTGGCCGGCGTGCACCGCCGCTGCAAGGGCGGCTATGCGGTGGTCAGCGTGGTGCTGGGCCTGGGCCTGGTGGCCTTCCGTGACCCGCATGGCATCCGTCCGTTGGTGCTGGGCAAGCGCGAGCATGCCGAAGGCATCGAGTACGCCGTGGCCTCCGAATCGGTGGCGCTGGACGTGCTCGGCTTCGAGCGCATGCGCGATGTCGCCCCGGGTGAGGCAGTGGTCATCACCGAGCGCGGCGAGCTGTTCACCGAGATCTGCGCGACCAATACACAGCAGACGCCGTGCATCTTCGAATACGTGTACTTCGCACGCCCGGACTCGATGATGGACAACGTGTCGGTGCACAAGGCGCGCATGCGCATGGGCCAGAAGCTGGGCGAGAAGATCCTGCGCCTGCGTCCGGACCATGACATCGACACCATCATCCCGATCCCGGACACCTCGCGCGATGCCGCGCTGGAGATGTCCAACGTGCTTGGCGTGAAGTACCGCGAAGGCTTCGTAAAGAACCGCTACGTCGGCCGCACCTTCATCATGCCGGGGCAGGGGGAGCGGGTGAAATCCGTGCGCCGCAAGCTCAACCCCATCCATCTGGAATTCCGCAACCGCGTGGTGCTGCTGGTCGATGACTCCATCGTGCGCGGTACCACCAGCCAGCAGATCGTGCAGATGGCGCGCGATGCCGGCGCACGCAAGGTCTACCTGGCCAGCGCTGCGCCGCCGGTGCGTTTCCCGAACATCTACGGCATCGACATGCCGGCGGCCGAAGAACTGGTCGCGCACAACCGCAGCGTCGAGGAAATCGAGAAGCACCTGGGCTGCGACTGGCTGGTCTACCAGGACCTGGAAGACCTGGAAGTCGCCGTGCGTGAAGGCAACCCGGAGCTGAAGGAATTCGACTCCTCCTGCTTCAACGGCGAATACGTCACCGGCATCGAGCCGGGTTACTTCGAGCGCATCCAGCAACTGCGTTCGGACGAAGCCAAGACCCAGCGCCGCGCCTGATCTGAAAGCCCCTCTCCCTGCGGGAGAGGGGTTGGGGCGAGGGCAGAACGAAGCAGCAATGTGCGAGCACCCATGAACCGGCAACAAGCACAGCCTGCAGCTGCAGACACAAGCTATCTATCACCGCCCGAAGCAGCCGACTTCTCCCTGCTCGACGCCGCCTGCATCTGCATGGCCGCCGTCGACCCGCTTGAAAAAGTCGCACTTACCCAGCACTACGCCGCGCGCTATCGCGCAGGCACATTGAAGCTGCCGGCAGAAGCGCCACAGCCCGACCCCATCCGCGCGCCGGGCCGCCCGCCGCAACTGGTGCTGGTCCACCCGCGTGACCTGCCGCGCCGTGGTCTGGGTTCATTGGATGGCCGCGCTGCCTTCATCCATGCCATCGCTCATATCGAGCTCAATGCCATCGACCTGGCCTGGGACGCGGTCTATCGCTTCCGTGGCCTACCAGGCAGCTTCTATGCGGATTGGGTCAGCTGCGCCGACGATGAGTCGCGCCACTTCGTATTGCTGCGTGATCGGCTGCTGGCGCATGGCCACGACTACGCTGATTTCCCCGCCCATAACGGCCTGTGGGAAATGTGCGAGAAGACCGCGCACGACGGCTTGGCACGGATGGCCCTGGTGCCGCGGGTACTGGAAGCGCGCGGCCTGGATGTGACACCGGCGATGATCAGCAAGCTGCGTTCGCTTGGCGATGCAACGACTGCCGACGTGCTGGAGGTGATCCTGCGCGAAGAGGTGGCCCATGTCGCTGCCGGCACGCGCTGGTACCACTGGTATTGCGCGCGCGTTGGTGTCGAGCCACGCAAGCGGTTCAAGGAGCTGCTGGGCGAATACGCCGGTGGCTACCTGCGCGGGCCCTTCAATCTGGAAGCGCGCTTGTTGGCCGGTTTCGATGAAGACGAACTGGATTATCTGGTTGAACAAGCCGGTTGAATGCCGCGCGCGGTGACGCAGGCCGGCGCGTCATTGGCGGCGGCGGTTCCCGTCGGCATGGCAGGGCGCAACGATGAATGATTCCCGCGACTCGGGCCGTGTCCGATTGACGGCCCGCTTGCCTGCATTCCACCATCGGCGTGGCAGATGCGGCTTTCCGTATCCCTGTCTTTCACGGGTTGATGCAAGGGCATGCGTCAACATCAGGTCGAGTCGCATGTCACTGTGTTCTCGATCGGCAACGATGCAATCAAGGAGAAAACGATGAAGCAGATTCTTACCCTGGCCGCGCTGGTAGTGGCATTGTCGGCATGCAACGGTCCCAAGCCTGCGGCTGACTCCAGCGCCACGGCACCGGCTCCGGTGGCGCCTGTCGCTGCCGCTGAAGCAGTGGCTGCCCAGGACGATTTCCCGGTCATCGTGCAGGCCTCCGGCACTGAGCCGTTCTGGGGGGTACGTGTGGACGGTGCCCAGCTCGATTACAGCACCCCGGAAACCCAGGCCAGCCCGCTGCATCTGCAAGGCAGCCGCGCGCTGCAGGATGGCTTGCTGGTAGTGCAGGGCGGGGAAGGGAAGGAAGCTTTCCGGCTGACCGTGCAGCGTGCAGAGTGTTCGGACGGCATGTCCGACCTCAAACACCCGTTCACAGCTGAATTCGTGCTCGGCAAGGACACCTTCAAGGGCTGCGCCCGCGACCCGTCGGTACCGGTGGAAGCCCCCTGATCCCCGGCGTTTGTAGGAGCGGCGTAAGCCGCGAAGCAAACATCAACAAAGCCGTCAGAAAGGCCTGCAGTTGCAGCCATATCTGGCGGTTTTTTTGCACCAGCTTTGCGGCTCACACCGCTCCCGCAAAGTATCCGGCCTCACCTTGTAGGAGCGGCGTAAGCCGCGAAGCCACAAATACAAAAACCGCCAAACAGGTCTGCAATTGCAGCCATGCTTGGCGGTTTTTTGTACCAGCTTCGCGGCTGACGCCGCTCCTACAAGTAGCGTCAGCCTAGCGCTTCCAGCCGGAAGCCATCCGCATCCACACGCAACACCGAACCCTGCTCGTACCAGTCCCCCAGCACGATGCGGGTGAAGCTGTGCTCGCCTGCGTTCACGGTATGGATCGCGGGGCGATGGGTGTGGCCGTGGATCATCGTGTCCACGCCGTAGCGCTGGAAGGTGGCAACCACCTCGGCGGCTGCGACATCGGTGACGGTTTCAAACGTCGCCTTGTCGTCCTGCTTCATTTCCGACTGATGCGCCTGGCTGGCGGCACGGGCTTTCTGCGCGAAGGCCACGCGTGCTTCCAGCGACTGCGACAGGAACTGGGCGATGAAGGCCGGGTTGCGGGTCTGTGCGCGGAAGGCCTGATAGGCGACGTCATCGGTGCACAGCAGGTCGCCGTGCTGCAGCAGCACCGGCTTGCCATAAAGCTCGATCACCGAGGGGTCCGGCAGGATGCGCATGCCGGCGCGCGCGGCATAGTCGTTGCCCAGCAGGAAGTCGCGGTTGCCGCGGATGAAGTACACCGGCACACCCGCGTCGCTGACTTCACGCAGCGCCAGCGCGACCGCATCGGCGGCGCTGGAAGGCGTGTCATCGCCGATCCAGGCTTCGAACAGGTCGCCCAGGATATACAGCGCCTCGGCCTGCCGCGCTTCGCCGCGCAGGAAGTCGAGGAACAGTTCAGTGATGGCTGGACGGCTGGGGTCCAGGTGCAGGTCGGAGATGAACAGCGTTGTCATGCCCGCATTGTAGAGCCTGATCAGCCTGCGAGCAGCGGCAACAGCTGCAGCGAGCCGGCGCCCAGCAGCACCCCGATGACGGTGGCAGCCAGTACATCGCTGGGGTAATGCAGGCCCAGCACCACCCGCGACAGCGCTACGCCGACGGTGAAGGGCAGCAACAGCGGGGCCAGCCAGGGGTAGTAGGCCAGCGCCACCACGGTGAAGGACACTGCATGCAGGGTGTGGCCGGACGGGAAGCTGTACTCATCCAGCGGTGCCACCCAGGCGCGGATGCGCAGGTCGGCGGCAAATGGGCGCGGGCGCCGGGTCCAGCGCTTGAGCAGCTTGTACAGGCTCAGTGCCAGCACGCCGGTGGCGGCCATGTGCGCGGAGGCCTGCAGGCCGTCCAGGCCATCGGCCAGTACCAGCGCGCCCATCAACATGTACCAGAACACGCCATCACCGAGCCGGCTCAGCACCGAGAACAGGCGGCGGATGCCGCGGCGGCGGCCGTAGCGGTTTGCGCGGCGGCACCAGCGTGCCTCGCGTGCGGCGATGCCTTCAGGCGGCAGCAATCGCATGGCAGCGTCTCCGGGAAGCCAGTTCGCTGAGCAGTGCTTCAAATTCGGCGACCACCCGCTCCGGATGCAGGCGCTGCATCGCGCGGCTGGCATTTGCGCCCAGGGTCATGCGCATTTCGTCATCATTGGCCAGTTGCACGGCGGCGGCGATGAAGTTCTCATCGTTGTCGACCGCAACGCCGCTATGGCCACTCTGCAGGTGTTCGCGGGCCGCGCCGTAGTTGAAGGCCACCGTCGCCACGCCACTGGCCATGGCTTCCAGGGTGACGTTGCCGAAGGTTTCGCTGCGGCTGGCGAACAGGAACAGGTCGCCGCTGGCGAAATGCCGTGCCAATGCCTCGCCGCGTTGCACACCGCAGAAAATGAAGTCCGGATTCTGCTCGGCCAGCTTCTCACGCATCGGGCCATCGCCGACCCAGACAAAGCGTGCCTTCGGCCGGTGCTGCTGGATGCGACGGAAGGCCTTGATAGCCAAGCCCAGATTCTTCTCCGCGGCGATGCGGCCGACGTAGATCACCGCAAAGCCTTCGCCTTCGATACCCCAGTCCGCACGCAGGGCATCGTCGCGCTTGTTGGGGTCGAACTGGTCGCCATCCACCGCACGCGCCAGCAACCGCGCCTTTGAAAAACCATTGTCCTGAAGGAACTGTTGCAACTCGCTGGTGGGGACCAAGGTGGCTTCTGCTTGATTGTGGAAACGGCGCATCCAGCGCAATGCGGTGGCTTGCAGCCATGCCGCGCCATAGTCGGGCAGGTACTCATCAAAACGCGTATGCAAGCCCGAGGCGACCGGAATGCCCAGGCGCCGCGCGGTGCGCATTGCCGACCATCCCAACGGGCCTTCCGTGGCCACGTAGATTGCATCCGGGCGTTGTTGTTGCCACTGCCGCGCAAGCTGCAATGGAGCCGGAAGGCCGAAGCGCAGGCCGGGGTAGCGCGGCAGGCCCGCACCGCGCACCAGCAGTTCATGGCTGGCACCGCTGCTGTCCTGCTGCTGGCGTGGGCGCACGACATCGACGTCATGGCCGCGTTTGCGCAGGCCGTGTTCCAGTCCCTGCACGGTCAAGGCAACGCCATTGACCTCTGGCGGATAGGTCTCGGTGACGATCGCATAGCGCATGGCTGGCTCCCGGTTTTTGGCGAGGATGCGCGCCGGGAATGAAGCGATTGTTACTTGCAGTTGACGACTTTGTTACCGAGCGAAAGAAAAAACCACGGCCCCGAAGGGCCGTGGTTCCTGTGACTCGTTACCCGTGATGCAGGGATCAGAAGCGCTGCTGGTACTTCATGTACACGAGACGACCGATGTCGTAGCCGCCGTAGTACGAGAAGGCAGAGTTCGGCTTGCTGTACATCACCGGGCCGTACTTTTCGAACACGTTGTTGGCACCGACCGAAACGGTGGCATCCCACGGCAACTTGTAGCGTACCTGCACGTCGTGGAAGGTCACCGCGCCGCGCTCGTTGTAGTTGCGCGCGCCCGCGTACCAAGGCGCCACCACGCCTGGATCGGAGCACTCTTCCGGATACAGCTTGATGCTCGGGCACTGCTCCTTGACACCGGAGTAGTAGCGGGTGGTCCAGCTCACGCCGAAGTTCTCCAGCTCCCAGCCAAGGCTCAGGTTGGAGCGGATCCGGAAGCCGCTGCCAATGCCGTTGGTCGGTGTCGGCACGGTCTTGCTGTTGTTGGTCGAGCGGTAGATGTTCTCGCTGACATAGGTGGTAGCCCAGCTGCTGCTGAACTTGCCATAGCTGGTATCCAGCCGGTAGCTCACATCCAGGTCGTAACCTTCGGTCTGCATGAAGCCGGAGTTGCGGTTTGCGAACTTCAGCGTATTGACGATGCCGCTGTTCGGGTCACGGGTGAAACGTTCGCAACGGGAGGCGATGTCCTGCTCGTAGCAGTCGATCAGGATCTGGGTGGGGCTGTCGGCAACGATGGTGTTCTCGATGCGGATCTTCCACCAGTCCAGCGACACGTTGAGGTTGCTGATGAAGCTTGGGCTCCACACCAGGCCGAGCGTCTTGCTGACCGAGGTTTCCGGGGTCAGTGTCGGGTCGGAACCCGAAACGAACGGTACAGGGGTTGCGTCGGTGGCTGTGGTCACCGGGGTCATGCCCTGCTTGAGCTGGCGGAACGTATCGGCGTTGGCGATGTCCTTTGCGCAGCGCAGGCGTACTTCCTGGCTGGTCCGAGACGAGCCGAACTGGGTGTCGCACGGATCGCTGAACTGGGCGAAGGTCTCCGAACCGCCACCGTACAGATCATTGATGGTGGGGGCGCGGAAGCCCTCTGCCCAGGTACCACGCACCAACAGCTGGTCCAGTGGCTTCCACTTGAAACCGAACTTGCTGTTGAGCGTATCGCCGAAGGTGTCGTAGTCCGAATAGCGGGTAGCGGCGTTGAAGCTCAGTTCGCGCGCACCCGGCAGGTCGGACAGTACCGGCAGGTTCAGTTCGAGGTAGGCCTCGTTGACGCGGTAGTCACCGCCGGTCGGGCCGGCTGCCAGGTTGGTGGTTGCGCCGGTCTGGGCGAGGGGATCTGGACGGTATTCACCCGCTTCCTGACGGCTTTCCACGCCAAAGGCAAAGCCCATGTCGCCGCCTGGCAGCGTGACGATGCTGCCTGCGATGTTGGCAAAGAAGTTCTTGCTGGTGGTCTTGCCCTTGGTGATTTCCGTGGGGAACAGCCAATCCAGAAGGGTAGCGTTGGCACTCAGGCCATTCGGATCGGTGCTGCCGTAGGGAGCCAGCGGATTCCACGGGGTGCAGTTGGCAACTGGTGCGCCGGGCGTGCCGCATTCGACCTTGCCGGTGGCGGCATTGTAGAACGACGGGCCCACTGCGGCTGCGACCCGACCCTTGTGCAGGTTGCCGGTGGCGACGGATTCGAGTTCGTTGCGGTTGTACTGGTAGCCTACTTCCCAGTCGAAGTAGCGCTCACCCAGATCAAACGAGCCGTCAAACGAGGCCACCGCACGGTAGGTCTTCAGTTCGCTGGTGGTGACGCGCGGCACTTCCCAGGCGCGACGGTTCCAGGCGACTGCGGTTGGGGTTGCGTAGCCGTGCTGGTTGCCGAACGGGTTGAAGTAGCTGTCCACCGACATCGGGCCTACCCCTGCGGTGCTGGACTGCAGCGGATAACCGGCGATCTGGCGGCGCGAGGTGCGCTCGTTGTACCCCAGCTCGGTCTTGAAGTTGATGTTGTCGGTGATCTTGAAGCGGCCATCGAAATACACCGAATCCCGCTTGACCGGGTAGTTCACGTGCATCTGTTCGTTGGCATTGCTCACGTCACCGGTAAACGGGGTGGCGTCGGTCAGGTGGTAGTTGGCCGGATTGGTTGGATCCTTGCCGCGGTCCAGGGAGTAGTTGCAGCCCTTGACGTCCTTGCAGCCGGGGCCGCCGATCAGGCCGGTGATCTGACCGAACTGACTGATCGTGGTCCAGTTGCTGCTGTCTGCCGGATGGCGGTCGCTGATGCCGTAGGCGCTGAACCAGCGGTCCTTGGCCCAGACTTCCTTTTCTTCGCTGTGTTCAGCTGACAGAGTGAGGGAGATGCGGTCGTTGCTCCAGCCGGTGACCACGTCGAAACGATCGCGCGCGCCGTCGCCTTGGCTGTATTGGCCGTGGTAAACATTGGCGGTGACGCCGCTGACGTTGGTGCGGGTGATGATGTTGATGACACCAGCCATTGCATCGGAACCGTAGATTGCCGATGCACCATCCTTGAGCACTTCAATGCGCTCCACTGCCGATACCGGCAGGCTGGACACGTCCTGGTAACCGGACGTACTGATGCCCAGGCGCTTGCCATTGACCAGCACGAGGGTACGCTGCGCACCCAGATTACGCATGTCGATGTAGGTGCCGCCTGCATTCTCGCCTGCGGTCAGCGCGTTGGCGCGGCTGATGGCCGGGCTGCCCATTGCCGTGACGTTCTGGAGGATGTCGGCAACCGAGCTGAAGCCCTGTTGTTCGATATCGGTGCGGCTGATGGCGAACACCGGCTGTGCGGTTTCTACGTCGACCTGGCGGATGCGCGAACCGGTGATTTCGATGCGATCAAGGGTGGTGGGGTTGCTGTCCTGGGCGAGCGCGGGTAGGGCGGTCATGCCGACGGTGCTCGAAACCAGGGCATAGCGGATTGCCTGCCCCAGTGTGCTGGAACGTGTTTGCATTACGGGCTTACTCTCTCTCTTTTTCGAAACAGACAAATGTCAAAAAGAGACTGCGACGCAAGGCCGTCGCGGTCTCCATCAAAGACCATCGCTGCAAGTGCAGCGATGGTCTGGCGAGAGTAGCGTCGTTTGTAAAAAAAATGTTTGTTTTGACGCAATGGGTAACCGAAGTTACGCATTGACGTCGCCACTTTCAGATTGATCCGGATGGCGGCGGGTTGGCCTCAGCGCTCAGGCCACGAACGGGCGGAAGCTGATGCCCAGGCCGGTCATGCCTTCTGCCTCGCCGACCAGATCCGCACGCAGCAGCGGGCGGGCGTCGATGTAGTCCTTGGACAGGATCAGCGACAGCGCATTGCCGTCGACGGACAGTTCCAGTGTCGGGATCGGGTCGGATTCGTGTGCGCGGTGCAGCAGCACTGCCAGCCGCAGTATTGCTGCAGTACGTTTGGCCGGCAGCAACAGGCGCTCGGGCAGGGCTTCGAAGGCGCTTTTGGGAATGCCACGGCGATGGGTACGGATCAGTGCCGCCAGCATCTGCTGCTCCTGCCGCGAGAAGCCGGCGATGTCCGAGTGCTCGATCACGTAGCTGCCGTGGGTGTGATACCCGCTGTGCGCGATCATCAAACCGAGCTCATGCAGGCGTGCGGCCCAACCCAGCATGCGGGCATCGTCGACATCCAGCTTCCAGGCGTCGGATACCTGTTCGAACAAGCGCTGCGCGGTGGCTTCCACCCGCTGCGCCTGGGCTTCGTCGATGGCGTAGCGCTGGGTCAGCGCCGCCACCGACTCGTCGCGCGGATCGTTGTCGTTGGCGCGACCCATGATGTCGTAGAGGATGCCTTCGCGCATCGCCGCCTTGCTGACCAGCAGCTTCTGCAGGCCCAGCGCCTGGAAGGCAGCTTCCAGCACCAGCACGCCACCGGCGATGATCGGGCGGCGCTCGTTGGACAGCGTCGGCAGCTCGATCTCGTTGATGTTCTTGGCGCGCAGCAGTTCCTCGCGCAGCTGCGGCAGCGCTTCGGCGGTGATTGCGCCCTTGCTCAGCTTCATTGCCGCGCAGATCTCGCTGATCGCCTTGTGGGTGCCGGACGAGCCCAGTGCTTCCTGCCAGCCCAATGCCTTGTACTTGTTGGCGAAGGGCTGGAACTCGGCGCCGATCTCGGTGAGTGCGTCCTTCCAGCGCTTCTTGCTCAGCTTGCCGCCGGGAAAGAAGCGCCGGGTGCTGGCGATGCAGCCGGCCTGCAGGCTTTCGCGCTCCAGCGTCTGCATGCCCTGGCCGATGATGAACTCGGTGGAGCCGCCGCCGATGTCGATCACCAGCCGGTGCTGGTCGGGCTTGGGTGGCTGCGCATGGGCAACGCCGAGGTAGATCAGGCGGGCTTCTTCGCGGCCGCTGACCACTTCGATGGCGTGGCCGAGCGCGGTTTCGGCCGGCATCAGGAACGACAGCGGCGAGCGCAGCTGGCGCACGGTGTTGGTGGCCAGGGCGCGCACGCGGTAGGGCGGGATGTTGCGGATGCGCTGGCCAAAGCGGGCCAGGCATTCCAGTGCGCGCTGGCGGGCTTCGGGCGACAGGCCGCCCTTGCCATCCAGGCCATCGGCCATGCGTACGGTTTCGCGCAGGCGGTCGACCACCCGCAGCTGCCCGAGCAGGTAGCGCGCGATGACCATGTGGAAACTGTTGGAGCCCAGATCGATGGCGGCCAGCAGGTCGCCGTCCTGCAGGGGCGGTGGGGTCAGAGAGGACTGGGGCATGGCGGAATGGTAGCGGATGAAGTAACCAGGGACATAGATGCGGGGTCCGGGAACCAATAGCGACGCTATCTGCGGCGAGTGGCCCAGACGCTAACGTCCGCCCACGTAGGAACCAGTGAAAGCGGGCGGATGCCCGCTGTTGCACTGGTTCCTGTCACTTGTTTCCGGTAGCTGCTGGTTACAGCCCTTCCATCAATGCCTGTTGCGCCGAATGTGGCGGCTGGCCGGGCGCGGGCGTGCTCTTGATGTAGCGGCCGTCTTCCTGCAGGTCCCAAGCATTGAGGTTGTCGTCCAGGTAGTTCTGCAGCACTTCGCGGTAGATCCGCCGGGACAGATCGGTATCCAGGATCGGGAAGCAGGTTTCCACGCGGCGCAGCAGGTTGCGCTCCAGCCAGTCGGCGCTGGCGCAGTACAGCTCAGGCGCGCCGTTGTTGCCGAACCAGTAGACGCGGCTGTGTTCGAGGAAGCGCCCAACAATCGAACGCACGCGGATGTTGTCCGATACGCCTTCCACGCCCGGGCGCAGGGTGCAGGCGCCGCGCACGATCAGGTCGATCTGTACGCCGGCCTGTGAGGCCGCGTACAGGGCGCGGATCACCTGCGCCTCGTTGAGGGCGTTCATCTTGGCGATGATGCGTGCAGGCTTGCCCTCCAATGCCAGCTTGGTCTCGCGCTCGATGCGTTTGATAAGGCCAGTGTGCAGGGTGAAGGGCGATTGCAGCAGGCACTTGAGCTTCATCTTCGGGGCCAGCCCCGAGAGCTGCTGGAACAGCAGGTGCACATCGTTGCCAATGTCGGCGTCGGCAGTGATCAGGCTCAGGTCGGTATACGCGCGGGCGGTGCCGCTGTGGTAGTTGCCGGTGCCCAGGTGCACGTAGCGGCGCAGCTTGCGGCCCTCGCGGCGCACGATCAGCAGCATCTTGGCGTGGGTCTTGTAGCCGACCACGCCGTAGACGACCTGCACGCCTGCATCCTGCAGGCGGTCAGCCAGGCCGAGGTTGGCTTCCTCATCGAAGCGCGCGCGCAGTTCGACCACGACGGTGACGTCCTTGCCGTTGCGCGCGGCCAGGATCAGCGCCTCGACAATGCCTGAGTCCTTGCCGGTGCGGTACAGCGTCTGCTTGATCGCCAGTACGTTGGGATCGACCGCGGCCTCGCGGATCAGCTCCAGCACGGTGCTGAAGGAATCAAACGGATGGTGCAGCAGCACGTCGCCCTGCGCGGCGGTCTCGAAGATGCCCTCGGGTGACTTGAACACGCGCGGGGTCATCGGCGGGTACTTCAGGTCCGCGCGCTGCAGCAGGTCATATACCTGGATCACGCGATTGAGGTTGACCGGGCCATCGATGCGGTAGGCCGCGTTCTCGGACAGGCCGAAATTCTGCAGCAGGGTCTGCATGATGGGCTTGGGGCAGTCGTGGGCTATCTCCAGGCGTACCGCCGGGCGATAGCCGCGGTCGACCAGCTCATCGCGCAGCGCCAGCGCCAGGTTCTCCACTTCTTCCTCGTCCACCACCAACTCGGAGTTGCGGGTGACGCGGAACTGGTAGGCGCCCTGCACGTCCATGCCCGGGAACAGCTCGTCGACGAAGGCTGATAACACCGCCGACAGCAGCACGAAGTTCTGTGGGCCGCCCAGCGACTCCGGCAGCTGGATGATGCGCGGCAGCGAACGCGGCGCACGCACCAGTGCCAGATGGCCGGCGCGACCGAAGGCGTCGGTGCCCTTCAGCACGACGACGATGTTCAGCGACTTGTTGAGGATCTTCGGGAACGGGTGCGACGGGTCCAGGCCGAGCGGCGACAGCACCGGCATGATCTCGTTGCGGAAGTAGGCGCGCAGCCAACGGCGTTGGCGCGGGGTCCAAGTCTTGTTGGCGAGGATGCCGACGCCGGCCTCGCCCAGGGCCGGACGCAGCACCTGGTTCCAGCAGCGGTACTGCTGGTCCACCAGTTCGGCGGCGCGGTCATGGATGGCGTTGAGGATGGCCTGCGGGCTCATCCCGTCCGGTGCCGGTGGCAGGCCGAATTCCTGCGCATGGCGTACCGCCGCCGCGCGGATTTCGAAGAACTCGTCCAGGTTGGTGCAGGAGATGCACAGGAAGCGCAGCCGCTCCAGCAATGGCACCTGCTCATCCATCGCCTGGGCCAGCACACGGAAGTTGAAATCCAGCTGTGACAGTTCCCGGTTGATGTACAACGCCGGATCACGCAGGGGATCGGTGCCGACGACGGGAGTGGCGGGGGGCGGAGGAGGAGTCATGCCGGAAAGTCTTCCATGGACAAGGGCGAGGGGGATGCATTGCGCGGGCGTACATGCTCGGCGTCGAAGTGGCAGGCAAAGGTGCTGCCTTGGCCGACTTCGCTGCGGATTTCCAGGCGTGCCTGGTGCAGGCCAAGAATGTGTTTGACGATGGACAGGCCCAGCCCGGTGCCGCCGCTTTCGCGCGAACGGCTGCTGGAAACACGGTAGAAACGCTCGGTCAGGCGCGGCAGGTGATTGGCCGGGATGCCGTAACCGGTGTCGGTGACCGCCAGCACCGCGCCATTGCCTTCGCGGCTGAAGGTCAGGCTGATGCGGCCACCGGCCGGGGTGTAGCGCACGGCATTGGTCAGCAGGTTGGAGAAGGCGCTGTGCAGTTCTTTGTTCGAGCCTGCCAGATCCACCCCGGCCTGGTCTTCGACGACAATGGTGTGGCGGCCCTGGCTGTGTGCTTCGGCTTCGCGCCGCAGCGATGCCAGCATCGAGGTCATGCCCACCGTTTCCAGCTCGGTATGTTGCTGGGATTCCAGCCGTGACAGGGTCAACAGGTCTTCGACCAGCTGCGCCATGCGCTGCGATTGCTTGCGCATTTCCGACAACATCGGACCGGTATCGGGGAAATCCTCCGGGTCCATCATGTCCAGGTAGCCGTGCACCACGGTCAGTGGCGTGCGCAGCTCGTGCGAGACATTGGCGACGAAGTCGCGGCGGACCTGTTCCAGGTGCAGCAGCTTGGTCACGTCACGCGCGACCAGCAGCCAATGGTGATCCGAGTACGGGATCAAGCGCATATGCAGGCGGATGGCGGGATCGACCGGCGAGTTCGCATCCAGGATCGGTTCGGCATTGCGGCCACCGGCTAGCCAATGGGCCAGCGGCAGCGGCTGCAGGCGCGGCACCAGCGCGGCCTCCATGTCGGCGGGGTGCTGCAGGCCGAGCAGGGCGGTGGCGGCTTCGTTGAACCACTGCACGCGCTGCGTGTTGCGGTCGACTACCACCACCGCATCGGGCAGGGCGGCAGCGGCGGCGCGGTAGCTGCGCAGCATTTCGACCAGACGGCGTTTGCGCGCGCGCATTTCCTGCTGGTTGCGTGACAACAGGCGGTCCAGCTCGTTCCAGACGCCCACGCCTTGCGGCGTGTCCCAGCGCTGGCGGGCGGTCAGCCGCAACAGCAGCTGGCGCAGGCGCCAGTAATGCCAGGTCAGGATCGCCATGGCGGTGATCGCCACGCTCAGGGCGGGATGGCCCAGCAACGCACCCAGCCCCCACGCCAGCAACAACAACGCGGCCACGGTGGCCAGCGTCTTCAACCAGGCAGATCGGAATTGGCGGGGCATTGCGCTCTCGGTGGTACTGGGTGGATCCGTCGGGGTGTCCCGGGTTATGGCGACTGCTTGGCCGCCATGGTTCAGGTGGCGGCGGAGAAGCGATAGCCGGCACCGCGCACGGTCTGCACCATGTTCTCGGCACCAAAGGGTTCCAGCGTCTTGCGCAGGCGGCGGATATGCACGTCGATGGTGCGTTCTTCCACATACACGCTGCCGCCCCAGACATGGTCGAGCAGCTGCGAGCGGGTGTAGACGCGCTCCGGGTGGGTCATGAAGAAGTGCAGCAGGCGGTATTCGGTGGGACCGATCGGCACCGGTACATCGCCGGCGAAGACGCGGTGGGCGGCGCCATCGATGCGGATGTTGCCAACGCCGACGCTGCCGTCTTCGTCATCATCGCGGGTACGGCGCATCACTGCACGGATACGTGCCAGCAGTTCGCGCGCCGAGAACGGCTTGACCACATAGTCGTCGACGCCGGCTTCCAGGCCGCCGACGCGATCGTTCTCTTCACCGCGTGCGGTGAGCATGATGATCGGCACATCGCGGGTAAGCACTTCCTTGCGCCAGCGGCGGGCCAGTTCCAAGCCGCTGGTGCCGGGCAGCATCCAGTCCAGCAGGATCATGTCCGGTACCCGGTCGGCAATGGCGGTCTGCGCTTCGAGGGCGTCGCCGGCATGGACCGGGTCGTACTCACCCTTGCGCAGGGCGAAGGCGACCATGTCACGGATCGCGGGTTCGTCATCGACAATCAGGATACGTTTCTGCACGTGGCGCCTACCGGAATGCCCATCAATAAGGGATGTGCTCAGTAGACTACGGTTTGATGACGGGTTTGTGACATTGATGGAAGGTAAACCCGACAAATTGCCGCAAGCGGGTTCACTTTCGTGACATTTCCGGGTCCTGCACACCGAGCCGGCGCATTTCCAGCACGGTCGGCATGATCGACTCGATGCGGGCGTCGACCCGCGCGCGGCTCACGTAGTCCAGCCCTGGTTGTTTGAGCAGCGCCTGGAATTGGATCAACGCCTGTTCCGGTCGCCCATTCAGGTACGCAGCTTCGGCGTACCCCTCGCTGGCGCGGGTGCTGTCGCCGGCCAGTTCGCTGGCGCGGGCGAAGGTGGCCTGGAACACCGGGTCGTCGCTGGAACGGGCCAGCAGTGGCCGCAGCATGGCCTGCGCGCGCTGGCCGGCGGCGACGCCCCCCTGCTCATTGAGCACCTGCGCATAGGTCAGGGCCGCCGGGCGGCTCTGTGGCAGGCGCTTGAGCAGGGCGTCGAAGCGTTTGTTGGCGTCTTCGTGCCGGCCGCTGCGTGATTCGGCCTCACCCACAGCCAGGGTGACCCACAAGTTGCCGGGGTACTCCTGCAGCAGCTGCTGCAGTTCGGGCAGTGCCTGGGCGACCCCGCCGGTGCCGCCGTCACGCAGGCGCGCGATGGCCACGCCATAGCGCTGCGCATCGGTGAGGCCATTCTTCTGGCTGCGTTTGAGGCCTTCGTATTCGCGCACCAGTTCCGACGGGGTTGGCGCACTGAGCACGCGCAGGCGCTCGCGTGCCCAGTCGAACTGGCCGGTGGCGCCACGTGGCAGGCTGTTGTCGGGCAGGGACAGCTGCAGGCCGGCTGGAAGCAGCGGATTGCCCCCGCTCAGTGGGCTGCTGCTGGTATCGGGCACTGACGTATTGACCCGCTCCTGCAGGACCCCGGTCGGGGTCTGGGTGGTCAACAGGACAGTGTCCTTCTTCATCTGCTCGGCGCGCGCCTTGGCCTCGCTGATGCGGGTGATGTTGACCGGGTGGGTACGCAGGAAATCCGGCGTGGAATAGCCGCCTTCGTTGCCGCGCATCGCTGCGGACATGCGTTCGAAAAAGCCGGCCATCGCGTCCACGTCATAGCCGCTGCGGGCCAGGGTGCGGATGCCGAGGCGGTCGGCCTCCGATTCGTTGGAGCGGGTGAAGTTGATCTGGCGCTGCTGCATCAGCCCCATGCCGGAGGTGATCGCGGCCATGGTGGCGTCGCCGGAGGAGTTGCCGCCGGCCTGCTGCGCGGCGACCACCGCCGCCAGCATGCCGAGCAGGATCGGGATCTGGTCGCGCTGGGCACGTTCCACCCCGCGCAGCACATGCTGCTGGGTGACGTGGGCGATTTCATGCGACAGCACCGCGGCCACCTCGTCCTCGCGCTCGGCAGTCAGGACCAGGCCGGCGTTCATGCCGATGTAGCCGCCCAATGTGGCAAACGCATTGATCTGCCGGTCCTTCATCATGAAGAACGTGTACTTCTGCTGCGGCTGGGCACTGTTGGAGCCAAGCCGGGTACCCATGGTCGTGAGCCAGTCGGCCACCAGCGGGTCGTCCAGCAGGTAGCCGTAGTTGCGCAGTTCGCGCAGCATCATGCCGCCGTACTCCGCCTGCCGCGCCGGGGTCAGCAGCTCGCCTGCCGACGAGCCGATGTCGGGCAGTTTGCTTTCATCGGCGTGGGACAGTGGGGTGGCCATGGCCAGGGTTATGGCGGTGGCAAGCAGCAGGTTGCGCAAGCGATGACTCCGGGTAGTGGCAGGGCGGAGGATGACGGGGAAGCGGGGCGCGGGTGTGAAGCAAAGGTTAACCCGCTGTGTTCTGCCGGTGGCATCGAAAATCCACGCGACCGGTACCATATATAGACAATGTTTCCACCCAGGAGTTTCGTTGTGACAACCTCATCCAGCGCCGGTGTACCGGAGATCACCATTTACTCCACCGCCGTCTGCCCGTACTGCGTAGCGGCCAAGAATTTCCTGAAGAGCAAGAACCAGTCCTGGACCGAGGTCCGGATCGACTTGGATCCGGCCGCGCGCGAGAAGATGATGGCGCTGACCAAGCGCACCAGCGTGCCGCAGATTTTCGTCGGCGACGTTCATGTGGGCGGCTACGACGACATGATCGCGCTGCACCGCGAAGGCAAGCTGGAGCCGCTGCTGGCCGGGCAGGGCGCATGAGCGCGGACAACGAAAAGGACCGTCTGGCCGAGTTCACCGAATTCCGCCAGCGCATGAACCAGCGCATCCTGGCCGAGCCCAACCAGGTGGTGCGGCGCTTCTTCGCGCTCGATACCCAGACCTACCAGGCCGGCGCGCTCGACGTGAAGACCAAGGAGCTGCTGGGCCTGGTCGCCTCGATGGTGCTGCGCTGCGATGACTGCATCAGCTACCACGTGGCCCAGTGCAAGGAGGCCGGGGTCAGCCGCGAGGAGTTCTTCGAGACCTTCTCGGTCGGCCTGGTGGTGGGGGGCTCCATCGTCATCCCGCACCTGCGGCGGGCGGTGGATTTCCTCGACCAGCTGGAGAACGGCGCGGCCGAGGTCCCGGCCGGGCACGAGCACAGCTGAACCCCAGACCATGGTCCAGTTGGGGCTGGCGCGGCTGATCAGGCATAATTGACAGTTGAAACCTTTTCAATCGCGCCGGGTTCCGGGCAGCCGGATGGCGCATTCCTCCTCCCTGTTCGGAATACCTAGAAATGACGCAGACAATCACCGTCATCCGCGGCGATGGCATCGGCCCGGAAATCATGGACGCCACCCTGTTCGTGCTGGACAAGCTGGGCGCTGGCCTGAGCTATGAGTTCGCCGACGCCGGCCTGGCCGCGCTGGAAAAGCATGGTGAGCTGATCCCGGCTTCCACCCTGGAGTCGATCAAGAAGAACAAGGTCGCCCTGAAGAGCCCGCTGACCACGCCGGTCGGTGGTGGTTTCAGCTCGATCAACGTTGCCCTGCGTCGCCAGTTCGACCTGTACGCCAACGTGCGCCCGGCCATCTCGTTCCCGAACACCAAGTCGCGCTACGAGAACATCAACATGATCACGGTGCGTGAGAACACCGAAGGCGCCTACCTGGCCGAAGGCCAGGAAGTGTCGGCCGACGGCGAGACCGCGTTCTCCGGCACCCGCATCACCCGCAAGGGCTCCGAGCGCATCGTGCGCTACGCCTTCGAGCTGGCCAAGAGCACCGGCCGCAAGAAGGTCACTGCCGTGCACAAGGCCAACATCATCAAGTCGACCTCGGGCCTGTTCCTGGACGTGGCGCGCGAAGTCGCCGCCAAGTACCCGGAAATCGAGTTCCAGGAAATGATCGTCGACAACGCTTGCATGCAGCTGGTGATGCGTCCGGAGCAGTTCGACATCATCGTCACCACCAACCTGTTCGGCGACATCATCTCCGACCTGTGTGCTGGTCTGGTCGGCGGCCTGGGCCTGGCCCCGGGTGCCAACATCGGCGTTGATGCGGCCATCTTCGAAGCCGTGCACGGCACCGCGCCGGACATCGCCGGTCAGGGCAAGGCCAACCCGGTCGCCCTGCTGCTGGGCGCTGCACAGATGCTGGACCATGTCGGCCAGCCGGAAAACGCCGAGCGCCTGCGCAAGGCCATCGTTGCCACGATGGAAGCCAAGGATTCGCTGACCGGCGACCTGGGCGGCAACGGCTCCACCATGGGCTTCGCCCAGGCGATTGCCAGCCGTCTGTAAGCGGCCGGCCAACACGCCAGTCCACAGCGGGGCGCCTTCGGGCGCCCCGTTGCGTTTGTGGTGACGGACTGACGATCTGTGTGAAATACGCACAGATGATGTGCGCCTCCGTGGCTGGTTGGTGCGTCATATGCACGGCATCCTGCGCCCACTTTCCCACTACGCAGGAGTTCCGCCATGAACCTCACCGTCTTCGGTCTGGCCAGCCTGATCGGCATGGTTGCCACCACCTCGGCCCCGGCCGCCACCCCGGCCCACCCGACCATCCGTCATATGGCTGGCGCAGCGGCCGTTACTTCGCTGGAGGCGGCCAAGACCGCCGTGCTGGTGATCGATTTCCAGAACGAGTACTTCGATGCCAGCGCCGCACCGGGCTTTGCCGGTGGTCGCATGGTTATTCCCGATGGTGTTGCCGCCCTGCAGCAGACGCGACGGATTATCGATTTTGCCGATGCCAACGGTATCCGCGTCATCCATGTGCAGCATGTATTGCCGGCCGGTGCGCCGTTGTTCGCGCAGGGCAGCACCAATGCTGCATTCCATCGCGACATGCAGCCGCGCGCTGGTGAGGCCGTGATCCAGAAGGACAATGTAAGCGTGTTCGCCGGTGCCTCGGCGGCGGTGCTCGACAAGGTGCTCAAGGACGCCGGCATCGACACCCTGATCATCGCCGGCCTGCAGACCCATGCCTGCGTTGCCGGTGCAGCGCGTGATGCTGCCGCTGCGCCGCGCGGTTACCGCGTGATCGTGTCATCCGATGCCAGTGCCAGCCGTGACCTCGACCTCGCTGGCGGCAAGCGCATTGGGCATCAGGCATTGCATGCCGCGTCGCTGGCGCAGATTGAAGACACGTTCGGCGATGTCCTGGCAACCGGTGCAATCCTGGCCTTGCCGGTGCGCAAGTCAGGCGACGGTGCTTGATAAGCTGGGCGGGCCCGCAACTGGCGGGCTCGCCTCCCTGGGGTTGCCTGCCGATGGATCACTTCGCCTGCCTGCGCGCGCTGCGCGCCATAGTCGAAGCTGGTAGTTTCACCGCGGCCGCCGAGCGCCTGGATACCACCCATTCGGCCATGTCGCGGCAACTGCGCCAATTGGAGGAGCACCTGCAGGTCCGCCTGCTAGACCGTAACAGTCGGCGCCTCTCACTGACCGAGGCCGGTCGTGATTACTACAGTGATGCGGTGACACTGCTGGAGCGGTTGGAGCAGGCGGGTGATCGCGTCCGCGCGGGGCAGGCAACGCCCAGTGGATGTCTGCGGATCAGTGTCCCGCAGGTGGTCGCGAGCCAGGAGCTGCCGCATTGGTTACCTGGGTTCCTGGCCCGCCATCCGCAGGTGTCGATGGATCTTTCCGCTGACGACAACCTGGTTGATGTGGTCGGCGCAGGCTTCGATCTGGCGCTGCGCATCGCGCCGAGCTTGCCGGACAGTCAGTTGGTTGCGCGGGAGCTGGCGCGTTGCCCGCGCATCCTGGTGGCCGCACCGTCCTACCTTGCTGCAAGAGGCTTGCCCCGGCAGGTGGCTGACCTGGGTGATCACGCGCTGTTGGCCTTCAGTCCGGCCGGGGCAGCGACACCATGGCAGTTGCAGGGGCCGCGCGGGGCCAGTGTCAGTGTCGAGGTTGGTCAGCAGCTGCGTATCCAGGCCACCCCGGCGCTGCATGCGGCCACCTTGGCCGGCATGGGGATCAGTCTGTTTACTGCATTGACCGTGCGCGAAGACCTGCGCAGTGGTCGGCTGATCCGGATATTGCCTACATGGAATGCTGGGCAGCGCAGCTACTTCGCCCTCTATCCGCATGCGCGTGCTCTCGCGCCGAAGGTGCGCGCGCTGGTGGATCATCTGGCGACGCATTACGCAGGGCAGGCCGACGCGGCCGGCTAAGGATGTTTCAGTCCCCACCTTGCGCAGCAGGAACGAACTGTAGTGCCGAGCCATGCTTGGCAGGAGGCGTATCGGTAATGCCGTTGCCGAGCATGGCTCGGCACTGCAAAAGAAAGGGCGCCCAATGGGCGCCCTTCGCAAACAACCTGCAGCAAGCTCAGTTACGCGACTGCAGCTTCGACAGCAATCGCAGGAACTCGATGTACAGCCACACCAGGGTGACCATCAGCCCGAATGCGCCGTACCACTCCATGTACTTCGGTGCGCCGGCTTCCACGCCGCTTTCGATGAAGTCGAAATCCAGCACCAGGTTCAGTGCGGCGATCACCACCACGAACAGGCTGAAGCCGATGCCGATCAGGCCGGACTCATGGATGAAGGGGATGTTGATGTTGAACAGGCCCAGTACGATCGTTGCCAGGTACACCAGGGCGATGCCGCCGGTGGCCGCGACCACGCCCAGCTTGAAGTTCTCGGTGGCCTTGATCAGGCCGCTGCGGTAGGCGAACAGCAGTGCGAACAAGGTGCCGAACGTGAGGATCACCGCCTGGAACACGATGCCGTTGAAGCGCGCTTCGTAGATGGCCGAGATCGAACCCAGGAACAGGCCTTCCGCCAACGCATACAGCGGCGCGCTGACCGGTGCCCAGGTCTTCTTGAAGATGGTCACCAGCGACAGGATGAAGCCGATGATCAGGCCGCCCCACATATAGAACTTTGCCGCCGGCAGCAGTTCGCCGCTGTCACTGAGGGTGCCATTCCATGCGAACGCAGCAGTCAACGCGGCCAGCAGCAACAGGATGCCGGTCTTGTTGACGGTGCCATTGATGCTCATCGCATCGGCGCCACGCGACACTACGCTGCCGCTGCCAAGGTCGAGGAAGGTGGTATCGGAAAGGGCAGGGTTGCCGCTGCGCATGCAATGCTCCGTTGCTATGAAGTGGGCGGGAAGTGGACGCAAGCATACCCAATTCAAATTAAATGAAATTTACCGTTGACAGATAGGCGTGTTCTTCCCACAATAGCCGACCTTTCCGGGGCATCGGAGAGATTCACCGCCGGGGTATAGCGCAGTCTGGTAGCGCGCCTGCTTTGGGAGCAGGATGTCGGGGGTTCGAATCCCTCTACCCCGACCATCCAACGCACCAAGCGCGTGTTGGAGTGCGACAATCCGGTCAGAGCGCCCGTAGCTCAACTGGATAGAGCACCGGCCTTCTAAGCCGGCGGTTACAGGTTCGATTCCTGTCGGGCGCGCCATCAGGTGCAAGCGGTAGGTAAGTAAGGTTTCAGTGGTGGCTGTAGCTCAGTTGGTTAGAGTACCGGATTGTGATTCCGGTGGTCGGGGGTTCGAATCCCCTCAGCCACCCCACTGTTTCAGGGCTTCGGAGTAAAATCCGGGCTTGCAATAAAAGTCAGACTGGGGCATTATTCGCCTCCTGATTTTCAGGGCTGTTAGCTCAGTTGGTAGAGCAGTTGACTCTTAATCAATAGGTCCAAGGTTCGAATCCTTGACAGCCCACCAAATCAAGAAAGCCGTTGGGGCAACTCAGCGGCTTTCTCTTTTTATGTAAGCCCGGTGTTTTGGGCGGGTGCATGAAACACGCTTGTAGTGTAGAATTCACCTCGAAGTTTCAGGGCTGTTAGCTCAGTTGGTAGAGCAGTTGACTCTTAATCAATAGGTCCAAGGTTCGAATCCTTGACAGCCCACCAAATCAAGAAGCCGCTGGAGAAATCTGGCGGCTTTTTTCTTAGCCAGGGCGGCATGCCGTCTTGGCATTGTTGGGGCGCTCATCGTTTGATCGATGCGCAGGCGGGGCTGGCTTCCGCTTTGCTGGCGCTCCTGCAACAATGCTGCGCTGAGTCAGTATTGCGAAAGTGGCGGAATTGGTAGACGCCCTGGATTTAGGTTCCAGTGCCGCAAGGCGTGGGGGTTCGAGTCCCCCCTTTCGCACCAGACAGTGGTGTTCTCTGCCCGCTGCGGGCCTTTTTGACAATCTGTATGGGTCTGCCCGCTGGCGGCCACGGGCGATATCGGCCAAACTAAAGGGCTGCGGTGCATAACCGCGCCCTACAACCGTTTCATCCATCACATCGAACCGGCGCGGTTGCCGCCGGTGGCAGGAGTCAACATGCAAGCTTCGATCGAATCCACCGGCAATCTGGAACGCCGCCTGAGCTTCTCGCTGCCGGAAGAGCGTCTGCAGGGGCATATCAGCGGCCGTCTGGGCGAAATCGCGCGCACCGCGCGCATCAAGGGTTTCCGTCCGGGCAAGGTGCCGGCCAAGGTGATCGAACAGCGTTTTGGCCCGCAGGTGCGCGCCGAGGCGCTGGACGGCCTGCTGCGCGAGACCTTTGACGCCGCCCTGCGTCAGCACGAGCTGCGCATTGCCGGTAACCCGCGCATCGACAAGGCTGGCGAAGGCGAGTTCGACTTCGTTGCCACCGTTGAGCTGATCCCGGACTTCGGCGACGTCGACGTCACCAAGCTGACCGTCGTGCGCCACACCGCCGAAATCAGCGATGCCGACATCGACCAGATGATCGAGAACCTGCGCGCCCAGCGCCGCACCTGGAAGCCGGTTGCACGTGGCGCCCAGGAAGGCGATCTGGTCGGCCTGGAAACCTGGTCGCAGGCTGGCGACGAGCGTCTGCCGGCTGAGGGTGTCGAGAAGGGCACCATCATCATCGGCCAGGGCATGATGTTCGAGCAGATCGAAAAGGGCCTGGTCGGCCTGGCCAAGGGTGAAGAAAAGACCCTGGACGTCGAGTTCCCGGCTGACTGGCGCGTGCCGGCACTGGCGGGCAAGACCGTGCAGGTCACCGTCAAGGCCGTTGAAGTGTCCGAGCAGGACATGCCGGAAGTCGACACCGCCTTCATCAAGAGCTTCGGCGTGAAGAACGGCGACGTGGAGCAGTTCCGCGCCGACATCCGTTCCAACCTGGAGCGCGAGCTCAAGGGCGCGCTGATGAACCGCCTGCGCCGCGAAGTGGGCGAGCAGCTGATTGCCGCTTATTCCTCGGTCGAGCTGCCGCCGCGCCTGGTCGAGGGTGAAGCCCGCTCGATGCTGGCCCAGCAGATCGATGCCATCCGTCGCCAGGGCGGCAACCCGGGCGAAGTGCCGGCCGATGCCCACGAAGGCTTCAAGGATGCCGCTTCCAAGCGCGTGCTGGTCGGCCTGCTGGTCGGCGAACTGGCCCGCAAGAACGAGCTGCGCCTGGACCCGAAGCGCCTGAACGAAACCATGCGCCTGATCGCTTCGACCTACGAAGAGCCGGAGCAGGTCATTGAGATGTACCGCAATGATCCCCAGCTTATGTCGGGTCTGCAGAACCGTGTGATGGAAGAGCAGGTCATCGACTGGATCGCCGAGCGTGCCCAGCACACCGAGCAGGCCTTGACGTTCCAGGAAGCCATCCGCCAGTAAGCTGGCGGTGTTTCATCCCCGCGCCACGGCGCGGGGAGTTCCCTCCCAAAATAGGTGCCTCACGTAATGGACAACCGAACCAAAGCTCTGAACATGGTTCCGATGGTGGTCGAACAGACCAGCCGCGGCGAGCGCGCCTACGATATCTATTCGCGCCTGCTCAAAGAGCGCCTGATTTTCCTGGTCGGTCCGATCGACGACCACATGGCGAACGTTGTGGTCGCGCAGCTGCTGTTCCTTGAGTCGGAAAACCCGGAAAAGGAAATCAGCATCTACATCAACTCGCCGGGCGGCGTGGTCACGGCTGGCATGGCGATCTACGACACCATGCAGTACATCAAGCCGGACGTGAGCACCACCTGCATCGGCCAGGCCGCCTCGATGGGCGCGCTGCTGCTGGCTGCCGGTGCGCCGGGCAAGCGTTTCGCGCTGCCGAACTCGCGCGTGATGATCCACCAGCCGCTCGGCGGCTACCAGGGCCAGGCCACGGACATCGACATCCACGCCCGTGAAATCCTGACCCTGCGTTCGCGCCTGAACGAAGTGCTGGCCAATCACACCGGCCAGGACCTGGAGACCATCGCCCGCGACACCGAGCGTGACAACTTCAAGAGCGCGGCCGAAGCTGCGGCGTACGGCCTGGTGGACCAGGTGCTGGAGCGCCGTCCGGAAGAGAGCATCCAGGCCTCCTGATGCGTTGAACGGCCAGAAAATCGGCCTATTTTTGCAGGGTCGGAATCGGACTGGTGTCCCTCCGGCCCTGTGCTATTCTCGAAATTGAACCCCCTGTTCAGAGGGGGAAGCAACTGGGTAAGCGAAGCATGAGCGAAGACCGGCAAGGTCGTACCGGGGACAGCAGTGGCAAGATTCTTTACTGCTCGTTCTGCGGCAAGAGTCAGCACGAAGTTCGTAAGCTGATCGCAGGCCCGAGCGTATTCATCTGTGATGAATGCGTGGAGCTGTGCAACGACATCATCCGTGAGGAACTTGAGGAAAAGGCGCAGTCGGCGCGCAGTTCGCTGCCCAAGCCGCGCGAGATCCTCGAGGTGCTCGACCAGTACGTGATTGGCCAGAACCGCGCCAAGCGCACGCTGGCGGTTGCGGTATACAACCACTACAAGCGCATCGAGAGCCGTTCCAAGAGCGACGACGTCGAGCTGTCCAAGTCCAACATCCTGCTGGTCGGCCCGACCGGCTCGGGTAAGACGCTGCTGGCCGAAACGCTGGCGCGCCTGCTCAACGTGCCGTTCACCATGGCCGATGCGACCACCCTGACCGAAGCCGGTTATGTGGGCGAGGACGTGGAAAACATCATCCAGAAGCTGCTGCAGAAGTGCGACTACGACGTCGAGAAGGCACAGCAGGGCATCGTCTACATCGATGAAATCGACAAGATCTCGCGCAAGAGCGAGAACC
>Ga0308157_10000945_pt1 | contig 72542 bp, 69 predicted proteins | sample PhyBR1_FD_201035 | JGI IMG/M metagenome (GOLD analysis project Ga0308157, IMG submission 201035) | Phyllosphere microbial communities from UC Gill Tract Community Farm, Albany, California, United States - DLSLB.R1 | ecosystem: Host-associated > Plants > Phyllosphere > Unclassified | place: USA...
CCGAGCTCGATCATGCGGTTAACGGCGTTGACGCCGCCACCACCGACGCCGACGACCTTGATGACGGCGAGGTAGTTCTGGTTCTGGCTCATGCTGCCTCCATCGACGGAACCTGGGCTGCAACCGGTGCGCCTAACCTTCAACCTCTACAAGAGAGTTAAACTATTCACCGGAATGTATATCTGCTCGTCACTGACGGTACGTTGCGCACGCCCGTGATCCCCGAGGCGCGCCGCGGCGTGTCCGAAGAAAACGATCACTGAACGACGAGAACGCCCGACGACGACACATCGTATGTCGACACCGTGTCGGGCGGCGTCGCCTCGAAAGCTGCAGAGAGGATCTCCATCTTCTCGGCCGTGTCGCCCGCGCTCCCCCAGACGACCGTCACACCGTCGCCGTCCGGCAGGTCGAACGAGACGTCATCCGGCGATGTCGCGCGGATCGTCGAGATGCGCTGCGCGAGATCATCGGGCAGCGCGCGCAGCACCTGTCCGATCTCCGCGAAGACCTCCGAGTGCGGGCCGTCCTCGACCTCGGCGACCGGCAGCCCTTCGGGCCGAGCATCGGCGGTATCGAGCGCGACCCCCGCGGCATCGACCGTCGTGAACCCCGCGTCGGTGGAGATCACGGCGACCGGAGTGCGCTCGACGATGCGTACGACGAGGTCGTGCGGCGGACGCGGCTCGATGGCATATGTCTCGACGAGGGGGAACGACGTCAGCGCCGCACGGACCTCATCGCGATCGACGAGCGGCAGCGGACGTCCCTTCTGGCTCTGGAGCGACTCTTCGACCGCGGCGACATCGAGCGAGGCGACGCCGACGACCTCGATGCGCTCGACGGCGAACAGCGGGCTGTACGCCGCGCCGACGGTTCCAACGGCCAGCAGCAGCACCGCACCGATCGATGACGACCAGACGATCTTGCGGCGGCGCGACCTCGCCGTGAAGCGGCGCACCTCGGCCCGCTCCGCCCGACGCCGCCGCAGCGCGAGGCGCCACATGCCGAGCCGGCCGGCGTCGGGCTGGTGTTCGGCGGCGTCAGCGGGGGCGGTCCGGTCGTCGTCGCTCTTCGACCGGCCGAACGGCAGCATCGACGCAAGACGCTCACGAACCGGCGCCTCGTCGTGCCGTTCTTCGGTCGCGAAGTCGTGCTCTTCAGGCGCCGGCGGCGCCTGTCGGGGCGGAATGGGGGTCGGGCGCTTCACCGGCTCACTCCTCCGGCTGCAGCGCGTCCATCACCTGCGGAATGATGAGGTTCACGTTTCCGCAGCCGAGCGTGATGATGAAGTCTCCGTCGCGCGCGACCTCCGCCGCGCGACGCGCGGCGTCGCCCCAGTCGGGCGCGTACGAGACGTTCGCAGGGTCGGCGAACCCGTGCTCGACGAGCTCGCCCGTCACACCCGGGATCGGATCTTCGCGCGCGCCGTACACATCGAGCACCACGGAGTGGTCGGCACACCGCTCGAGCACCTCGGCGAACTCCGTCGCCATGAGCTGAGTGCGGGAGTACGTGTGGGGCTGGTGCAGCGCGATGATGCGGCCCGATCCCACGACGGTCCTCGCGGCCTCGAGCGCCGCCTCGACCTCGGTCGGGTGGTGCGCGTAGTCGTCGTACACGCTCACGCCCCCACGCGTTCCGTGCAGCTCGAACCGCCGCACCGTGCCGCCGAACGCTCCGACGGCGCGCACGGCGTCGGCGAACCTGTGTCCGAGCGCGATCAGCACCGCCACGGCGCCCGCAGCGTTCAGCGCGTTATGGCGCCCCGGAACCCTGAGCCGCAGGGGCGTTCGCTCCCCGGCGTGGGAGATCCAGACCGTTCCCTCGCCCTCGAGCTCCAGTCGCACATGCGCGTCTTCGGCCTCGCCGAACGAGATCACGTTCTCGTGAGACAGGCGAGACGCCACGCGACGCGCCCCGACGTCGTCGGAGGAGATCACGACCGCCTCCCGCGCGGCGTCGGCGAAGGCGACGAACGCATCGTCGAACGCTTCATGCGATCCGTAATGGTCGAGGTGGTCGGCATCGACGTTCGTGATGAGTGCGATCGACGTGTCGTAGATCAGGAACGTGCCGTCGGACTCATCGGCCTCGACGATGAACAGATCGTCGGATCCGGACCGGCTCGACACTCCGTACTGTTGGATGACGCCGCCGTTGACGAAGTTCGGGTCGTCGCCGAGCTCGGCGAGACCGGTCACGATCATGCCCGTCGACGTGGTCTTGCCGTGGGCGCCCGCGACGGAGACGAGGCGCCGCCCGCGGATCAGATACTTCAGCGCCTGAGACCGATGCAGCACGCTGAGGCCGCGCTCCTTGGCCGCGAGGAACTCCGGGTTCTCGGGCCAGATGGCGCCCGTGTAGACGACGGTGTCGACGTCACCGAGGTTGCCGGCATCGTGGCCGATGTGCACAGTGGCGCCCAGCGCGGCGAGGTCGCGCGTGTTCTGGCTCTCGGCGCGGTCGGAACCCGACACGGGAATGCCCGCGCCGAGGAACATGCGCGCGAGACCCGAGATGCCGGATCCGCCGATGCCGATGAAGTGCACCGCATGGATCTCATCGGGAATGGGAACGCTGAGGTCGGGCGCGATCACGAGCGGGCCTCCTTCATCGCGCGATCCAGGTGCGCGATCACATTCTCTGTTCCGTGACGTGTGCCCGCCACGGCGGCCGAGGCGCTCATGCGATCGAGCACGTCGCGGTCGGCGAGCATCGGCAGGATCTCGCTGCGCACACGGTCGGGGGTGAACTCGGCGTCATCGATCAGACGGGCCGCCCCGCTCGAGACCGCCGACGCAGCGTTCAGCTTCTGCTCGCCGTTGCCGACCGGATACGGCACGTAGACGGCGGGGATGCCCAGAGCGGAGATCTCCGACACGGTGGATGCGCCGGCACGGGCGACGATCAGGTCGGCTGCCGCGAGCGCGAGGTCCATGCGATCGATGTAGGGCACGATCGCATACCCCGGTTCCGGCTGATCGTCGACCGCGTTCTTCTCGCCCGTCGCGTGCAGCACCTGCCATCCGGCGCTGAGGATGTCGCTCCACGATCCCGCGAGCGCCGCGTTGATGCGGCGCGCTCCGAGAGATCCGCCGAATGCCAGCAGGATGGGACGGTCGGGATCGAGCCCGAAGTGGCGAGCGGCCTCGCCGCGCACCGAGGCCCGGTCGAGTCGGACGATCTCGGGGCGCAGCGGCATTCCGACGACCTCGCCGCGCTTCATCGGGGTACCGTCGAACGCCACGCCGACGGCGGCCGCAGAGCGCGCCCCCAGCACGTTCGCCATGCCGGGCCGAGCGTTGGCCTCGTGCACGACGGAGGGGATCCCCTCCCGCTTCGCGGCGACGTACGCCGGTGCCGACGCGTATCCCCCGACGCCGAGCACGACGTCGACGCCGCGCTCTCGCAGGTACCCCCGCACGGTTCTGACCGCGCGCGAGAAGCGCAGCGGAAACGCCAACGCCGCGGCGTTCGGGCGACGAGGGAAGGGGACCTTCGGCACGGTGAGGAGCTCGTAGCCCCGTTCGGGCACGAGCCTCGACTCGAGACCCTCGGCCGTGCCGAGGATGAGCACCTCGTCATCGGGTCGGCGTGCCTTCAGCCCGTCCGCGACTGCGAGCATCGGATTGACATGCCCAGCGGTTCCTCCGCCGGCGAGAAGATACGTCGTCACCGGATGATCCTACGATGCCGATCGTGTGGGAACGGTGGCGGAAGCCCGTGGACGATCCGGCAGCGTGCGCGCCAGCGCCAGCAGAACGCCGGTTCCGACGAGCACTGCGATGAGCGAGGATCCGCCGGCGGACAGGAACGGCAGCGGCACGCCGAGCGCGGGGAGCACGCGCAGTACGACGCCGATGTTCACGAGCGCCTGCCCGACGATCCACACGCCCAGCCCTCCGGCGAGCGCGCGGGTGAACACCTCGTCGGTGCGGCTCACGATGCGGAAGATTCCCACGGCCAGCACCGCGAACAGGATCAGCACCGCGACGCAGCCGATGAGGCCCAGCTCTTCGCCCACGATCGCGAAGATGTAATCGTCGGCGGCAGCCGGAAGCCAGTTGTACTTCTCGTGAGAATTGCCGAGGCCGCGCCCGAAGATCCCCCCGCCCGCAAGGCCCCAGATGCCGTGATTCGGCTGGTAGCACTCCTTCGTGGGATCGCAGTTCGGGTCGAACACGCTCATGATGCGCGTCATGCGGTTCTCGCTGAAGATCGCGAGCATCGCGACGGCCGCGGCCGCCAGCGCCACGATGGGCAGCAGGAAGCGCATGCGCACTCCCGCGAAGAACAGCGTGCCGAACGCGAGCATGGCGATGATCGTCGCGGTGCCGAGATCCCGTCCGCCCAGCACCGTGACGAGCGCGAAGGTGATGCCGGGCAGGATCGGGATCGCGAACTGCCAGAACTCCGTGAGCGCTGCGCTCTTGCGGTACAGGATGAACGAGATCCACAGCGCGAGCGCGACCTTGAGGAACTCGCTCGGCTGCACCGAGAGAGAACCGAAGTAGATCCAGTTGCGGTTGCCGCCGAACGAGCCCCCGAGCGGAGTGAACACGAGCAGCTGCAGCGCGATGCCGCCCACGAGCGCGGGCCATGCCAGCTTGCGCAGCCATCCCAGCCGGAACCGGCTGATCACGAACATGAGGGGCAGGCCGACCGCCGCGAAGATGAGGTGGCTGAGGCCGCTGTTGTACGGGCTGCCGGTCGTCGAGATCGACTCGACGGTCGTTGCGGAGAACGCCATGACGACGCCGAACGCCGTCAGCAGGATCGCGGCGGATCCGATGAGCAGGAATTCGACCGGAACAGGCGCGACCGCGCGGCCGAGGGCGATCCTCGCCGATAGCGGGCGTGAAGATCCCCCGCGAGGAGGACGAGCCACCTGTGTCATCCGCGCCCCCTCTCGATTCCGCGCATCACGGCTTTCTCAGTCTGAGCGCGGCCCCGTCGAACCCCCGGCACGTCGGGCGCGTGTCGCACGAACACTCAGGTCGCGCGGCTCAGAGGCGGAACGATTCGATACCGCTCGTCACTCCCGCGATCTCGGCGCCCGCTGCGCGCGCGAGCGCGACCGCGACCAGCACGTCGAAGACGAGGTGCGGCTCGGCCAGACCGCGCTCGGCCAGCCGTTCGACCGTCGAGATCTCGGCCGCCGAGGTGCGCCGGTTCTCGACGAAGGCTCGGTCAGCGAGAATGCCGTCGACGACGCCGAAGTCGCTCGGGCCGGGCGTATCGAGACCGACGCCGATCGCGCGGGCGCCCTCGGTCACGTCTGCTTCCTCGACCATGCGCACCGTGGCCGCATCGGTGCGGTTGTACACGCAGGCGGTGACGGCATGCCGGTACACGAGGCCGAGGGCGTCGTGATCAGCGCCTTCGGCCGTGCCGAGGCAGGCCGACGCGCGCGGCACGGGGGCTCCGGATTCACCAGCGGCGGCGAGGTGCCGCAGCTGGCCCTCGGACAGCTCGACGACGAGAGCATCGAATCCCTGCGGATCCCGCACGGCATCGAGGATCGGCACACCGCCGGCCCCGCAGGGGGCCGCACGGCGGCCATCGGCCACGAGCATCGTCGCCGTGAGGGCGATGGTCGTCGACTTCCCTGCGGATCCCGAGACGACGAGCCATTCGGCGGGCTCGCCGGTCGCGCGCGCGACCTTGTCGCGCACCCGCCATGCGAGCTCCACATCGCCCCACACAGCCGTGCCCGTCTGCTTCGCCCACGTGAGGATCGGGTGCGTCGTCGCGATGGCGTCGGTTGCGACGACGACCTCGGGCGAGAACTCTCTCACGACGTCGGGCACGGCGTCGAGCGGGGCGGCCTCGAGGCGCGCGCCGATCACGGGCACGAGGCGCGCGAGGTCATCGGGTGCAGCATCGTCGACGACGAGCACGTCGCTGCCGAGTTCGGCGAGCGTATCGACGACCGAGAACCCGACGGGGTCAAGCCCCAGAACCAGCACCCGAAGCCCCTCCCAGTCGGCGTGCCAGCTCGTGAGACCGTCAAGACGCGTCGTCGCCTCGCCGCTCATATCAGCGAGAGCCACTCGATGTAGAGCAGGCCGATCCCGGTGATCGCGAACAGCGCGGCGATGAGCCAGAAGCGCACGACGATCGTCGACTCGTGCCATCCGCGCAGCTCGAAGTGGTGATGGATCGGGCTCATCAGGAAGAGCCGCTTGCCGCGTGTGAGTTTGAAGTACAGGCGCTGCAGGATGACGGATCCGCTGGACATCACGAACAGCCCGGCGATGAGCACGCCGAGCAGCTCGGTGCGCGTGAGGATGGCCATCGCGACGACGACGCCGCCGATCGCCATCGACCCGACATCCCCCATGAAGATCTTGGCCTTCGGCGCGTTCCACCACAGGAATCCGGCGAGCGAACCGACGACGGATGCGGAGACGATCGCAAGGTCGAGCGGATCGCGCACCTGATAGCACGCGGTGAGGTTGTCGGGCGAGATGCTGCCGCCGACGCAGGCTTGGTTGAACTGCCAGAAGGCGATCAGGCTGTAAGCCCCGACGACGAAGATCCCCGCCCCCGCCGCGAGCCCGTCGAGTCCGTCGGTGAGGTTGACGGAGTTGCTGAAGCCGGTGCCGAGCAGCGAGATCCACAGCAGGTAGAGGAACCACCCGACGATCGGAACCGCGGTGATCAGCGTCGCGAAGCTCAGCACATCGATGTCGCGGATGAACGACACGTATCCCGTTGCGGGTGTCAGGCCCGATCGGTTCGGGAAGTTGAGCGCGACGATGCCGAACGGCACCATCACGAGGATCTGGCCGACGATCTTCTTCCAGCCGCTCAGCCCGCCGTAGTGCTGCATCTTGACCTTCATGAAGTCATCGATGAAGCCCACGGTGCCGAAGCCGAGCATCGACCAGATCACGAGCCATCCGGACAGCGTGGGAGGATTGCCGCCCGCATACGTGCCGGCCACGTAGCCGACGACCGTGCCGAGGATGAAGATGACGCCGCCCATCGTGAGCGTGCCGCGCTTCGTATCGTGCTTGGGCGCGTTGAAGCCCTCGCCGTCGGTGCGGATGACCTGGCCCCATCCCCACGCACGGAACATGCGGAAGAAGACGGGAGCGAGCAGAAGTGTGAACGCGAGCGAGATCGCCCCGGCTGCCAGAAGTGATCTCACGAGAACAATTCTCCCAGACGGTCTCCGAGAATCCGCAGACCGGACGCATTCGATGACTTCACGAGCACGCGATCGCCCTCACGCAGCTCGTCCTTCAGGTATGCGAAGGCCTCGTCGGCGGTCTCGAAGAAGACCGCCTCCTCGCTCCAGCTGCCCTCGGCGATCGCCGACAGGAACAGCGGGCGCGCCTCGGCGCCCACGACGACGATCCGCGGAATGCGCAGGCGCACGGCGAGCAGACCGATCTTCTGGTGCTCCTCGACGTCGTGCTCGCCCAGCTCGCTCATCGCACCGAGCACGGCGACCATGCGCTCGCCCTCGCCCGTGATCTGCGCGAGCGTGCGCAGCGCGGCCTGCATCGCGTCGGGACTCGCGTTGTACGCATCGTTGATGATGCGCACACGGTCGGATCCCATGACCTGCATGCGCCACCGTTCGGCGAGCTCGATCGTCTCGAGGCGTGCGATGGCGTTCTCCGGAGACACACCGAGCACCACGGCCGCGGTGAGCGCCGCCATCGCGTTCTTGACGTGATGCGCACCGAGCACCTTGAGGAAGAGGTCGTGGAGCTCGCCGTCCACCGAAAGAAGCGCATGGGTTCCGCCCGGTGTGACATCGAGCTGGCTCGCGCGCACCTCTGCGCCCTCGTGTTCCCCGAACCGACGCACCAGCACGCCTCGTTCGGTCGCGGTGTCGGCCATCGCCGCAACGCGCGGGTCATCCGCGTTCAGCACGGCGGTGCCGCCCGGTCGGATCTGCTCGACGAGCTCGCGCTTGGCGAGGGCGGTCTGCTCGATGCCGCCGAACCCGCCGGCGTGCGACAGTCCGACCATCAGCACGACGCCGACATCCGGCGTCACGAGCCCCGCGAGCCGCGCGATCTGGCCCGGCGCGTCCGCGCCGAACTCGCACACGAGGTACGCGGTGTCGTCCGTGACGCGCAGCATGGTCAGCGGCGCACCGACCGCGTTGTTGAACGACGCCACCGGCGCGACCGTCGGACCCTCGGCCTCGAGGATCGTGCGCAGCATGTTCTTCGTCGTGGTCTTGCCGTTGGATCCCGTGATGCCGACGACCTGCAGCCTGCCGGTCGCGCGCACGCGCTCCACGACGACGCGCGCGAGGTCTGCGAGTGCGATTACTGCGTCCGCGACCACGATCTGTGTCACGGGCGCGTCGACGGCGCGTTCGACGATCGCGAGCGCGGCGCCCTGTTCGACCGCGGCACCGACGAAGCGGTGGCCGTCGGTGTGCTCGCCGGGCTTCGCAACGAAGATCCCGCCGGCGCCGATGGCGCGCGAGTCTGTGTCGACCGCTCCTGACACGATGGTCTCAGGAGCGTCGGCGCCATGACAGATCAGCTCGCCGCTCGTGGCGGCAGCGACCTCGGCGAGTGAAAGAGCGATCATATGATTTCGGATCCTCCGCGCCTTCTGCGCGCTATTCCTTGAACTTCGGGAGCGGTTCGAACGGCTCCTCCGACGGCGGCACGCGGTAGTTCTTCAGCACCTGCGTCATCGCCTTCTTGAATGCCGACGCGTTGGCCGACGATGACGTAATCCTACGCGGCTCGTCGAGACTCACCATCACGACGTACTGAGGGTCGTCGATCGGCGCGATGCCGATCATGCTCGTGAAGTACACGCCCGCCTTGTAGTTGCCGTTGCCGTCGGTCTTCTGCGCCGTGCCCGTCTTGATGCCGATCCGGTACCCCGGAATCGAGATCTGATCGGCGAGCATGCCCTGCGCCGCGACGTTCTCGAGGATGTCGACGGTCTCGTCAGCGGCCTTCTCGCTGATCACGCGCTCGGCATCGGGAAGGTCGGGCTCGGTGGTGCTTCCGTCAGGGCGCTCGCATCCGTCGACGATGTGCACGGGCTCGCGCACGCCGCCGTTCGCGATCGTCTGGTAGGCGCTCACGACCTGCTGCATCGTGACGGTGAACGCCTGACCGAACGTGGTCGCGTAGTGCGTCTGGTTGTCCCACTCGCTCGCGGGGTGCAGCACGCCGCTCGGTTCGGCGCTGCCGAAGTCGATCGGGCTCTTTTGCCCGACGCCGAACTTCTCCAGGTAGTCGTGGCGCGTCTCATCCGGCACGAGCTCGCCGATCTTCGACAGCGCGACGTTCGACGAGTCGATGAGCGCACCCGCGACGGTGTACGCGTATTCGGGGTGGCTGAACGAGTCGCCCACGACCGCCCCGTTGGGGAACTGCTCGTAGCCGGAGGCGTTGATCTGCGTGAGCGGCGTCGCGGCGCCCTGGTCGAGCACCGTGGCCGCAGTGATCGCCTTGAACGTCGAGCCGGGCTCGAACGATCGCGTGAGCGCTTTCGCTCCGCGGTCGTCGGCGTCAGTGGCGCCGGGGTCGTTGGGGTCGAGCGTCGGGTAGTCGACGGCCGCCTTGATCTCGCCGGTTTTCACATCTGCGACCATGATCGATCCGGCCTGGGCGTTCTGCACCTCGACCTCTTCCTTCAGCATCTGCAGCAGATACCAGCTGAGGTCGGTGTCGATCGTCAGGTTGAGCGTGCCGCCGTCCTGCGCCGGGGTCTCGGTCGTCGTACCGGGGATGCGCACGCCGGCGTCGGCCGAGCGCTGGTACGTGATCTCGCCGTCCGTCGATTCGAGGCACGCGTTCTCGAGCAGCTCGTAACCCGCGAGCGGCTCATCGTCAGCGCCGGTGAATCCGACGAGATTCGCCCCGACGGCACCGTTGGGGTAGGTGCGCGACTTCTGCGGTTCGAGGATGAGCATCGGCGCGTCGATCTCGAGCAGCTCGCGGTACTGCTCGGTCGAGAGGCCCTTCTTCAGCGAGATGTACTCGGCGTCGGCGTTGTTTGCCAGAGCGTCATCGGCGACCTCCTCGACCTCGGCGCCCTCCATGCCGATGATGTCTCCGATGCGCTCAGCGATGCGCCCCCAGGTCTCGACGTACTCGTCGCCGCTGTCGTCGAGCCGATTGACGTCGCCCGCGAGCGACGGGTCGATCGCCGCGTCGTACTGCACGCTCGTGCTCGCGAGCACCTGACCCTTGTCGTCGACGATGGATCCGCGCACACCGGGCAGCGTGGCGCCGCCGATGAAGTTGCCTACGGTCTGCGCGTCCTCCTTGTGCTCGTCGGCGCGCACGACCTGGATGTCGAAGAGCCGCACGACGAAAGCGAGCAGCACGATCATGATGATCACGGCTGCGACGACCGTGCGGCGGCGCACGGTGCGGCCTGTCCTCGCGTTCATGCGGGTCCTCTCGTGCGGTTCGTGCTCAGTGGGTGGCCGGCGACGGCAGCCCGCCGTCGATCGGAGGCGCGGACGGAACCGCTTCGGGAAGGCTCGGTGCCGATGATTCCGCGACCGTCGCGTCTTGGTCGGTCACGAGCGGCGTGTCGGCGATAAGCGAGTTCGCAGCGGCGTTGCCCGCCCCCATGTTCACGGTCGACCTGTCGCTCGCGGGCGTACCCGCGCCGAGGACCGACGCGTCGCTCAGTCGCAGGTAGCTGGGTGAGGAATCGATGACCATGCCGAGCGCCGAGGCGTTCGCCGCGAGGTACTGCGGCGAGCTGAGGCCGGCGATCTGGTCGGTCAGCTCCTGCTGGTCGAGCGTCAGCTGGCGCTGCTGGGCCTCGACGGCGGCGAGCTCGTAGCTCGACTGGGCCGTGAGGGTCGAGAGCGCGAGCTGGGCGGCCGCGATGACGGCGGCGCCCGCGATGGCCGTGAGCGCGTAGGCGAGGCGCGGCCGACGGCGGCGATCACCGTTCGGCAGCGCCTGCAGCGTGCGGCCCGGCTCGGTGCGCCTGATCGGCGCCTCGAACGGGATCAGGTCGGTTTCCGCGAGGCTCATCAGCCCTCCCTCACTCTTTCGATCGCGCGCAAGCGCACCGGCTTCGCGCGCGGATTGCGCTCTGCTTCTTCTTCGGAGGCCTGCTCGGCACCGCGCACCAGCAGACGGAACCGCGGCGCATGCTCGGGCAGTTCGACCGGGAGCCCCGCGGGCGCCGACGACCGCGTCGCCTCCTGGAACAGCCGTTTGACGAACCGGTCTTCGAGCGACTGGTAGCTGAGCACGACCAGCCTGCCGCCCACCGACAGCGCCTCGAGCGCCGCGGGGATCGCCCGTTCGAGCGCCGCGAGCTCGCCGTTGACCTCGATGCGGAGCGCCTGGAACACCCGCTTCGCGGGGTGTCCCGCGTTCTTCAGCGCAGCCGGCGTCGCGTTCTGCAGCACATCGACCAGTTGGCCGGTGCGCACGATCGGATCCGACTGCCGCGCGGCGACGATCGCCCGGGCGTAGCGCCCCGCGAGCTTCTCCTCGCCGTAACGCTCGAAGATGCGCCGCAGGTCGCCCTCGCCGTATGTCGCGACGATGTCGGCGGCGGTCATGCCCTCCTGCTGGTTCATGCGCATGTCGAGAGGCGCGTCCTTCGCGTAGGCGAAACCCCGCTCCGCTTCGTCGAGCTGCAGCGAGGACACGCCCAGGTCGTACAGGATCCCGTCGGCACGCGCCTCGCCGAGCGCACCGAGGATGCCGTCGTAGACCGTGTGCACGAACGCCGTGCGCCCTTCGAACGCCTGCAGCCGCTCCGACGCGATCCGCAGCGCCTGCGCATCGCGATCGAGTCCCACGAGCCGGGCGTTCTCGAACCGCTCGAGAACAGCCTCGGCATGTCCGCCCATGCCGAGCGTGCCGTCGACATAGACCGCACCCGGCCGTTCGAGACCGGGCGCCATCAGATCGAGGCAGCGGTCCCGCATCACGGGGATGTGAATGTCTCGGAGGTTCATATCTTCCGACCTGTTCGGTGCTCCGGAGGCTCCGATCCCCATCCGCGCGACCTGTCATCGGGGAAGTGACGACAGGGTCGCGGCTGGGAGTCGCAGCCGCCGGCTCAGAACAGTCCCGGGATCACCTCCTCCTGCATCTCTGCGAACGAGTCCTCGTTGCCCGCGAGGTACGCGTTCCACGCCTCGGCATCCCAGATCTCGGCGTGCGCGCCGACGCCCGTCACGACGAGCTCCTTGTTGAGGCCCGCGTACTGGCGCAGGTGCTGCGGAAGGGTGATGCGGTTCTGCCCGTCGGGCGTCTCCGCGCTCGCGCCCGAGAGGAACATGCGCATGAAGTCGCGGGCCTGCTTGTTGCTGAGCGGCGCCTGCCGGATGCGGCTGTGCACCTCTTCGAACTCGGCCGTCGAGAACACGTAGAGGCAGCGCTCCTGCCCGCGGGTGACGACGATGCCGCCGGCGAGCTCTTCGCGGAACTTCGCGGGCAGGATGACTCGTCCTTTGTCGTCGAGCTTCGGTGTATGCGTCCCAAGCAACATCGGCGAAATCACCCCCTCCGCGAATTCGTCCCCACTTTACTCCACTTCACCCCACAACATAAGAAGGCGGTCGATATCTGCGGACGCATCACACCCGCGCAGCGTTGAAACGAGCGGGAATGCGTGTGGTGGAGGGAAATGGCGGGCCCTCGCCGAACCGCACCCGGATCACGGCGTGTCGGCACGCGATCCGTGAAACACGGGGCACAAAAAAAGAGCCGCTCACAAGGAGCGGCTCTCAAAAGGGAATCGGGCGGATCAGCCCTGCTGACGTTTGTCCCACCTGTCGTTCATCTTGTCCATGAACGACGCACTGCCTGCCGAGGGCGACTTCTGCTGGCTCGGCGATCCCGGCGCGTCGGCCGAGGCCTCGCCCTTTCCGGGTGCCACCGCGAGGATGACGCCGACGAGCATCGCGCCGAACCCGAGCACACCGACGATAACCGCGGCGACCACGTTGGTGTGCCACAGCGCGATTCCCGCGATGATGGCGCCGAGGCCCACCAGCACGAGCAGCGCACCGAGCAACAGGTTGCGGTAGCTCAGCGTACGGTCGCCGGTGGATGCGTGCACGACGTCGGCGTCGTTGTGCATGAGCTGGCGTTCCATCTCATCGAGAAGTCGCTGCTCCTGTTCGGAGAGTGGCATCGTCAAACCCCCTCGGGTCGAAGTTCGGCTTTCATTCTATCGCCTCGGCCGCCGCATAGGGTAGACACGTGGCCTCGTCTCACCCGATCATCACAGTCATCTCTGAGCGGTTGGAGAACTTCGCGCGTTCGCGCGCCGCAGAAGTCGACGGCGATGCCGTTTTCGGAATCTCGACGGCGCGGGACGCCGTCGCGGACCTGCTGCTGCAGCATGCGACGGAGGCGTTCGCCAGCGGCAAGCGCCTGCGAGCGAGATTCGCGTACTGGGGGTGGCGTGCCCACACGGGCGTGTCCGACGTCATCCCCGATCACGTGCTGGATCTCGGCGCGTGCCTCGAGGTGTTCCAGGCGGCGGCGCTCGTGCACGACGACATCGTCGACAACTCGGATACCCGCCGAGGACGGCCGGCGACGTGGCGCGCTCTCGAGACCGCGCACCGAGAGCGCGAGTGGTCGGGATCGCCCGAAGAGTTCGGACGCTCCGGCGCGATCCTCTTGGGAGACCTGCTGCTCGGTTGGAGCGACGATCTCTTGGAACAGGCTCTCGCCGCCGTCGGCCCCGAGGTCGCCACGGCGACGCGCAACGAATACGCGCGCATGCGGCGCGATGTGATCCTCGGGCAGTTCCTGGACATCGCCGAGGAGGCCGCGTGGCCGGTCACGCCCGATGTCGAGCATGCGGAGCGAGCGATGCGGATCGCCGTGCTCAAGTCCGCGCGGTACAGCGTTCAGCAGCCGTTGCTGATGGGGGCCGCGATCGGCGGATGCGGCGAACAGACGCGGCGCTCGCTCGCGGCGATCGGTGAGCCGCTCGGACTCGCCTTCCAGCTCCGCGACGACGTTCTCGGGGTGTTCGGCGACCCGGATGTCACCGGAAAGCCGTCGGGCGACGATCTGCGCGAAGGCAAGCGCACGCTCCTCGTCGCGTATGCCCGCGAACGCATGACCGTCGCGGAGCGCACCCGATTCGATGCGCGCCTGGGTGCCGAAGACCTCTCGAACGACGAGGTCGCGAGCCTGCAGCACACCGTGACGGCGACCGGAGCGCTCGATCTGGTCGAACGCTCGATCAGCGCATATGCCGACGCAGCGAACGAAGAGATCACGACCGCGGGGTTCGACCCGTCGTCGACCGCGGAACTGCGCGAGCTCGTCACGGCGACGACGATGCGCTCTTCCTGAGCCGCCTCAGCGAAGCGCGGCCGCCACGCGGCGCACCTCGGCCTTGCGGCCGGCGACGAGCGACTGGATCGGCGGGTGGCCGAGCTCGGGCTCGTCGGCGTACAGCCACTCAATGATCTCCTCATCGTCGTATCCCGCGTCCTGCAGCAGGATCGCCGTGCCGCGCAGCGAGGGCAGCGGCCGAGTGCCGGCGATGAAGTCGGCGGGCACGACGCGCACGCCGTCGCGACGCACGCAGATGAGCGATCGCTCGTCCAGCAGCCGGTGGATGCGGCCGGGCGTCTCTCCGAGGATCTCCCCGACATCGGGGAGCGTCAGCCACTCGATCGGACCGGATGCGTCGCTGTTAGTCACGCGTCGATTGTGCCACGCGCGGCTGGACGGTCGGATCGCGCCGTAACGACTCCGCCCGTTCGCGTGAGTCCTGCCGGGATCGCGCGCACGGATCCCTACAATCTAGGGGTGTCCTCTCGTCCTGTTGCCGACCCGCTCGCGGGGCGGCTCGTCGACGGCCGATACCGAGTGCGCAGTCGGATCGCCCGCGGCGGGATGGCGACCGTCTACCTCGCGACCGACCTGCGGCTCGAGCGGCGCGTCGCGCTGAAGGTGATGCATCATCACCTGAGCGACGACGACCGGTTCCAGACGCGCTTCATCCAAGAGGCGCGCGCCGCGGCGGGCCTGAGCGACCCGAACGTCGTGAGCGTTTTCGACCAGGGCCAGGACGGCGACATCGCGTACCTCGTGATGGAGCACCTGCCGGGCGTCACCCTGCGCGACCTGCTGACCGAGCAGAAGCGGTTGTCGATCGAGCAGACGATCACCGTGATGCACGCGGTGCTCGCGGGACTCGCATCGGCCCATCGCGCCGGCTTCATCCACCGCGATGTCAAGCCCGAGAACGTGCTGTTGGCCGAAGACGGCCGCATCAAGATCGGTGACTTCGGTCTTGCGCGCGCGACGAGCGCCAACACCGCGTCGGGCCAGCAGCTGCTCGGCACGATCGCCTACCTCGCGCCCGAGCTCGTCACTCAGGGCACCGCCGACGCGCGCACCGACATCTATGCCCTGGGCATCATGCTCTACGAGATGCTCACGGGCGACCAGCCGTATCGCGGCGAACAGCCGATGCAGATCGCGTATCAGCACGCGACCGAGCAGGTGCCGCGTCCGAGCATCAAGAATCCGGCGGTGCCCGAGCAGCTCGACGAGCTCGTGCTGTGGGCGACCGAGCGCATGCCCGATGAGCGTCCTGCCGACGCGCAGGCGATGCTCGAACGCCTGCGTGAGATCGAGCAGGAGCTCGGCATCTCGCCGATGCCGCCCCGCGCGCACGCCGCGTCCGCCGCCGCGGACGACGGCCACCATGACGACGGCGACGGCGAGACCGCGCTGCTGCCGCCGTCGCTCGAGCTGGAGGGCGCCACGAGCGTGCTCGCCGGCACCGGCCCGATCGCCTCGGCGCAGGTCTCCCCCAGCAGCAACGCCGAACGGCTGCGCGTGAAGACGCGGCGCCGTCACGCGCGCGGCTGGTGGGCGGCGATCCTCGTGATCGTGCTCGCGATCGCCGCGGGCGGCACTGGCTGGTGGTTCGGTTCGGGTCCCGGATCCATGGTGATCGTGCCCGAGTTCGCCGCCGACACGACGTTCGACCAGGCGGCCGCCGAGCTGAGCGAGATACAGATCGAAGCGGTCGAGCAGCCGGAGAACGATCTGGAGGTGCCCGCGGGTCGGATCATCTCGACCGATCCCGTGGGCGGCACCAGGCTGTACCCGGGCGATACCGTCACGATCACGACCTCGCTCGGGCCCGCGCCCGTGAGGATGTCGTCGATGCGGGACATGACGCGCGAACAGGTCGAGGACTACGCGGCGGATGCGGCGATCACCGTGAGCGACGACGTCGGCGAACGGTTCGATCCGCGCGATGCGGGCACCGTCATCGACGCGCGCATCACCCCCGCGGGCGCCGACGAGGACTACGGCTGCCTCGACGGCTGCGGTGCGCACCAGGGCGACTCGATGGCCATCACGGTGTCGGCGGGGCCGATCCCCCAGATCGCTGACCTGTCCGTCGGAGAGGCGCGGGAGCGCCTCGAGGGCGCTGGGCTCCGTGTCGCCGAGGCCGCGGAGAAGGAGTACAGCGCATCGATCCCGGCCGGCATCGCGATCCGCATGACTCCCAGTCCCGACGACACCGCGCTCTCCCCCGGCGACGAGGTCGCCCTCGTGGAGTCGCTGGGTCCGCCGCCCGTTCCCGTGCCGTCCGTCGAGGGCATGACGCGCGACGAGGCCGTCGCGGCGCTCGAGGCCGAAGGCTTCAGCGTCACCTACAACGGCCTGTGGAACGCGTGGCCCGACGACTGGACGACGGTCACCGGGTCGGACCCTGATGCGGGCACCGAACTCGTGCCGAGCGAGACCGAGGTCACGATCTACATCGACAACACCGGGCCGGTCTGACCCGCACGCGCCGCTCCGGTGACGTGATCGGCTCCCCGCACGCGATCCGGCATCCGTTCGCGTCACGGGAACCTTGCGTGCGGACGCTGCCGTGACGCAAATGGACCCTCGCCCGCGGGCAAGGGTCCATTCGTGTCACCGAAGGAAGCTCAGCGCTTCTCGAGCTCCTCCGCCACGAGGAAGGCCAGCTCGAGCGACTGCATGTGGTTGAGGCGCGGGTCGCAGAGCGACTCGTAGCGCGTGGCGAGTCCGGCCTCGTCGATCTCTTCGGATCCGCCGAGGCACTCCGTGACGTCGTCTCCCGTGAGCTCCACGTGGATGCCGCCGGGGTGCGTGCCCACGGCGCGGTGCGCCTCGAAGAATCCGCGCACCTCGTCGACGACGTCGTCGAAGCGACGGGTCTTGAAGCCGGTCGGTGTCGCGAAGCCGTTGCCGTGCATGGGATCGGTGACCCATAGCGGCTGCGCACCCGAAGACTTCACGGCCTCGAGCAGCGGCGGCAGGGCCTCGCGGATCTTCCCCGCCCCCATGCGCGTGATGAACGTGAGGCGTCCGGGCTCGCGCTCGGGGTCGAGCTTGTCGATGAGAGCGAGCGCCGTCTCGGGCGCCGTCGTCGGACCGAGCTTCACGCCGATGGGGTTGCGGATCTTCGACACGAAGTCGATGTGCGCGCCGTCGAGCTCGCGCGTGCGCTCGCCGACCCAGATGAAGTGGGCGGAGGTGTCGTACGCGTCGCCGGTGCGAGAATCGATGCGCGTGAGGGGTCGCTCGTAGTCCATGAGCAGACCCTCGTGGCCCGTGAAGAAGTCGACGCGCTTGAGCTCATCGAAGTCGGCGCCGGCCGCCTCCATGAACTTCACGGCGCGGTCGATCTCCACCGCCATCTGCTCGTACTTCTTGTTGGCGGGGTTCGCCGCGAAGCCCTTGTTCCACGAGTGCACCTCGCGCAGGTCGGCGAAGCCGCCCTGCGTGAACGCGCGGATCAGGTTCAGGGTGCTGGCAGCCGTGTGGTAGGCCTTGAGCAGTCGCTGCGGATCGGCGGTGCGCGACTCCTCCGTGAAGTCGAAGCCGTTGACGATCTCGCCGCGGAACGCCGGCAGGGTCACGTCTCCGCGCGTCTCGGAATCGCTCGAGCGCGGCTTCGCGAACTGGCCCGCCATGCGCCCCATCTTCACGACCGGCATCGAGGCGCCGTACGTGAGCACGACGGCCATCTGCAGGATCGTCTTGATGCGGTTGCGGATCTGATCCGCCGTCGCGCCCGCGAACGTCTCGGCGCAGTCGCCGCCCTGCAGCAGGAATGCCCCGCCCGCGGCCGCCTGGCCGAGGCGATAGCGCATGTCGTCGACCTCGCCGGCGAACACGAGCGGCGGAAGAGTCGCCAGCTCGGCCGACACCAGCTCCACGGCGGCCGCGTCGGGCCAGGAGGGCTGCTGCTTGATCGGGAGTTCGCGCCATGCATCGAGCGCGTCGAGGGTGTGCTGCATTGAACGATCCTATCGGCTCGGGAACACCGCTCGGCTCACGGTCAGGCGAACGAGCTCTGCTTCGCGGCACCGGCCTTCTCCGCGAGCGCACGGTGCTTCGACGCGTACTCGTCGACGTACTCCTGGCCCCCGATCTGCTGCAGAGCGATCATGATCTCGTCGGTCACGCTGCGCAGCACGAAACGATCGTCTTCGAGCCCCTCGTAGCGCGAGAAATCCAGCGGTTCGCCGACGACGATGCCGACCCGCATGATGCGCGGACGCGAGGATCCGATCGGCAGCACCTCCGCCGTGTCGACCATCACCACGGGCACGACCGGCACCTTCGAGACGAGCGCCATGCGAGCGATGCCCGTGCGGCCCTTGTACATGCGTCCGTCGGGGCTGCGCGTCCCCTCCGGATAGATGCCCAACAGGTCTCCCCTGCCGACCACCTGCAGCGCGGTGTTGAGCGCCGCTTCAGAAGCGGATCCGCCCGATCGGTCGATCGCGATCTGACCGGTTCCCTTCATGAACCACTTCGTCGCCCACCCCTTGATGCCCTTGCCGGTGAAGTACTCGGACTTCGCGAGGAACGACATCGGCCGCTCCAGCATAAGCGGCAGGAACACCGAGTCCATGACGGACAGGTGGTTCGACGCGAGGATCGCGGCCCCCTGCTTCGGCACGTTCTCGGCGCCCGAGATCCAGGGGCGGAAGAGTCCCCTGACGATGGGCCCGACCAATACGTGCTTGAGGATCCAGTAGAACACCGCGCGAGACTCCAGTCGAAGGGTACGGCGATGATTCTAGTCGTGCCCCGAGACGGTTGTGGAACGCGAACAACGCGGTGGCGGCGTACGCCGCCCGGCGAATAGACTCGCGGGACATCTGTTCCGCGCGGACCGCCGTGCCCCGGTATCAAAGGAGCTGCCGTGATCGAAGTCACCGCCGAGCCACTTGTCCCCTCCGATCCGACGCGAAACATCAGTGACCTGCTGGCGGATCGCGCACGGAAGACACCCGAGCACGTGCTGTTCGGGATTCCGAACGGCGACGGATGGCGGGACAAGACGGCGCGCGAATTCGAGAACGAGGTCATCGCGCTCGCGAAGGGATTCATCGCCTCGGGCGTGCGCGCCGGCGACAAGCTCGCGTTCCTCGCGACGACCACGTACGAGTGGACGCTCGTCGACTTCGCACTGCACTACGCGGGAATCATCATGGTCCCGGTCTACGAGACCAGCTCCGCCGATCAGATCAAGTGGATCCTCTCGGATTCGGGCGCGGTCGCCCTCCTGGTCGAGAACGCCGACCATGACAAACGCTTCGCCGAGGTGCGGGACGACCTGCCGCTCGTCGGCCAGTACTGGCGCATGGACGAGGGCGCCCTCGACGAACTCCGACAGCAGGGCACGCGCATCGACGACGCGGAGGTCGAGAGCCGGCGCAACCTGGCGCGCGCCGACGACGTGGCGACCATCATCTACACCTCAGGCTCGATGGGCCGTCCGAAGGGCTGCGTTCTCACCCACAGCAACTTCGTCGACACGGCGCAGAACGCCGCGGTCGCGCTGCGCGAGATCCTCGAACAGCCCGGCGCATCGACCGTGCTGTTCATCACGACCGCGCACGTGTTCGCCCGGTTCATGTCGGTGCTGTACATCCACTCGGGCATCAAGACCGGCCACGAGCCCAACACCGCGAACCTCGTGAAGACCCTCGGCTCGTTCAGGCCGACGCTCCTGCTCGCCGTGCCCCGCGTCTTCGAGAAGGTGTACAACTCGGCGAAGCAGAAGACCCAATCCGAGGGCAAGGGCGCGATCTTCCGCCGGGCGGCGAACGTCGCGATCGAGCACGCGCGCCGCGAACAGGAGGGCGAGCGCATCGGCCCGCTGCTCGCGATGCAGTACAAGCTCTTCGGCAAGCTCGTCTACGGCAAGCTGCGCGAACTGATGGGCGGGCGCGTGACGTACGCCGTCTCGGGATCCGCCCCGCTCGGGCCTCACCTCGGTTACTTCTTCCGCGGGCTCGGCATCAAGATCCTCGAGGGCTACGGGCTCACAGAGACGACCGCTCCGGCGACGGTGAACCGTCCCGACGACATCCATGTCGGCACCGTCGGCAACGTGCTGCCCGGCGTCTCGGTGCGCATCGCCGACGACGGCGAGGTACTGGTCAAGGGCGTCAACGTCTTCCGCGAGTACTGGCGCAATCCCGAGGCGACCGAAGAATCGTTCGACGGCAGCTGGTTCCGCACCGGCGACATCGGCGCGCTCAGCGACGACGGCTATCTGTCGATCACCGGTCGCAAGAAGGAGATCATCGTGACGGCCGGCGGAAAGAACGTCTCCCCGGCCATCCTCGAAGACCCGATCCGCTCGAACGCGATCGTCGGCCAGGTCGTCGTGGTGGGCGACCAGAAGCCGTTCATCTCAGCGCTGGTCACGCTCGACCCCGAGATGCTCCCCGCGTGGCTGAAGACGCACGGTGAGTCAGCGGATCTCACCCTCGAACAGGCCGCCAATTCCGCCGCCGTGCGCGGAGAGATCCAGAAGACGATCGACGCCGCGAACGCGCGCGTCTCCCGCGCCGAGTCGATCCGCGAGTTCCGTATCCTGCCCACCGAATGGACCGAGGCTTCCGGTCATCTCACCCCGAAGCTGTCGATCAAGCGCGCCGTCATCCTGAAAGACTTCGCGTCGACGATCGAAGAGATCTACGCCGCCCCGGGCGACCGCACCTCTGCGGTCGCGATCGGCTGAGCGGTTCAGGAGCGGGTGCAGAGCGCAAGCTCGCGCACCCCCTCCGCTTCGTCAGAACCAGTCGCTCTCGCGCACCTCGCGCATCGCGATGCCGCGCTCGTGCTTCGTGAGCCGCTGCAGGTACACCATGCCGTCGAGGTGGTCGGTCTCGTGCTGCAGCATCTGCGCGAACAGCCCCTCACCTTCGAGCGTGATCTCGTTTCCGTCGACATCGATGCCGCGCACTCGCGCGTAAGGGTGGCGCAGCGCGTCGTGCCAGAGGTTCGGCACCGAGAGGCATCCCTCGCCCGTCGGCACGGGCTCGCCGCGCACCTCGACGATGCGGGGATTGAGGATCGCTCCGAGCTCACCGTCGACGTTGTAGCTGAACGCGCGCAGGCCGACGCCGATCTGCGGTGCTGCGACGCCCGCACGCCCCGGAATCTCGACCGTCTCGATGAGATCGACCACGAGGCGGCGGATCCCGTCGTCGATCTCGCCGATCTCGGCGCACGGCGTGCGCAGAACGGGATCGCCGTACAGGCGGATCTCACGCACCGTCATGACGCGCGGATCCCCTCGACCACGGTTGCGGCGAGCCGGCGAGCGGCATCGCGGGTGGTGCGGTCGAGGTCGTGGAACGAGATCGCACTCCCGGTGGCGATGCCGGCGTCGTAGGGAATGCGCACAACGTCGCGCACGCGGCTGCGGAAGTGCGATTCCAACTCGTCGAGGCGCACGAGCGGGGTTCCCGGGCGGTCCTGGTTGATCACCACGACGGCGTTCTGCGCGAGGTCCTCGTGTCCGTTGGTCTCGAGCCAGGTGAGCGTCTCGGCAGCGAGGCGTGCTTCGTCGACGCTGATGCCGGAGACGATGACGATCTGGTCGCCGAGGTCGAGGGTCGCGTCCATCACCGAGTGGATGATGCCGGTCCCGGTGTCGGTCAGCACGAGCGAGTAGTAGTGCTGGGCGATGTCGGCCACGTCGCGATAGTTCTGGTCGCTGAAGGCGTCGGCCACGTGCGGATCCGCGTCGCTCGCCAAGACGTCCAGTCGAGTCGTGTCGCGCGTGACGTGGGCCGTCATGTCGGCGTACCCGGTGATGTCGGCATGACCGCGCACGAGATCGCGCACCGTCTTTCCCGACGGCTTCGAGATGCGCTCCGCGAGCGTTCCGCGGTCGGGATTCGCATCGATCGCGACGACGCGGTCGTCGCGGGCGTCGGCGAGGGCCATGCCGAGCAGGGCCGTGACCGTCGTCTTACCGACGCCGCCCTTGCGGCTCAGCACGGGCACGAATCGCACGCGTCCGGGAATCGGCGCGGCGATCCGACGCATCAGTTCCTTGCGCGCGCGGGTCTTCTTGCCGTCGCCGAGGTTGATCACGCCGCGCGTGGCCGCGTACACGATCCGGCGCCATGGATCCTCCGGCTCGGGCTTGCGGATCGCTCCGGTATCGAGCAGGCGGTCGTCGGTGAGCACGTCGCTCGACTCGGGATCGCGGCGCACATCGGCTTCGGCGCGCGGCTGTCGCACGAAGGACTCTCGGCCCACCCGGGCGGCCTTCTGCACACGATCGGCCGCGTCGTGAGATACAGCCGCAGGCTTGGGATCGGGTTCGCGAACGATGATGTCCTCCTGCGCGGCATCGGGCTGAGCATCGGTCTGCTCGCCCGGATCGGCCGCGAGCTCGTCTTCGTCGGCCGGCTCCTCGGAGTCGGTGTGATCGGTTTCGTCGTCATCGGCGCGGTCATCCGCGGGCCCGTCGACGGCGCGTTCGTCCTCCGCGGGCTCGTCGTCTGCGGACTGCTCGTCTGCGAGCTGGACAGCTTCGGGCTCGTCGTCTGCGGGCTCTTCGTCCCCACGATCACCGTCTGCGGCCTCACCATCTGCGAGTTCATCTTCCGCGGCGAGCTCGGAGGCCCGATCAGCGTCAGCGCGGTCCGCCTCGTCGGCGTCCTGATGCGCGAGCACTTCGTCTTCGTCGTCGATGACCGCGTCGACGACATCATCATGGGCGGCGGCTTCTACTGCGGCTTCGGCGCCGCCGTCGTCTTCCTCGGCCGAATCGTCGATCTCGTCAACGTCGCCTGTCTCGGGGGCAGCTGGTTCTGCGTCGCCATCCGCTTCGCCGGCCTCGTCCGCGCTGTCGCCCGCGGGATCGAGTTCGTCGGCGATCACGTCGTCGTCATCGTCGCGGTCGTCGTCCTGGTATCCGACCGGCAGCACGACCGAAACCTGGGCCGTCGTGCCGAGGTCGATGGCGGTCGTGCTCGTACTCAGATCGTCGAGTACGCCGAGCTCGTCTCTGTCATCGTCGGATGACGACGTGCGATCGATTGCCAAGGGATCTCCTGAAAGACTGAGGGCGGGCGCACCCGCAGCGGGAATCGCCCGCCCTCCGGAATGTTACTCGGCGGGCGTGATGACGACCAAAAGGTCGCCCGCGTCCACCTGCTGCGTCGGCGCGATCGCGACCCGCTCGACGGTGCCGGTCGACGACGCGCTGACGGCCGCCTCCATCTTCATCGCCTCGATCGACGCGACCGGCTGACCGGCCTCGACCTGGTCGCCCGGCGCCACCTTGAGCGTGACCACTCCCGAGAACGGTGCGGCCACATGCCCCGCATTCCCGCGATCGGCCTTCTCAGCCTCGTGCACGTCGACCTCGATCGACAGGTCACGCGCCTCGACCGGGCGCAGCTGGCCGTTGAGCGTCGTCATGACGGAGCGGATGCCCTTGTCGTCAGCGTCGCCGATCGATTCGAGCGCCATGTACAGGTCGACGCCCTTCTCGAGTTCGACGACGTGCTCGCGGCCGGGCTCGAGCCCGTAGAGGTAATCGTCGGTGTCGAGCAGCGAGATGTCGCCGTAGGTGCGCTGGTTCTCCTCGAACACCGCGGTCGGCTGCGGGAAGAGCAGGCGGTTCAAACGCGCGCGGCGCGATGCGGATCCGGCCGCGAGCGCGTCGGAGTCTTCCTCGGTGATCGGCGTGATGCCGGTCTTGACCTCCCGACCTGCGAGCACCTTCGCGCGGAACGGCTCGGGCCAGCCGCCGGGCAGCTCGCCGAGCTCGCCCGCCATGAACGACACGATCGAGTCGGGCACATCGTATTTCTCGGGGTTGGCCTCGAAATCGGCGGGATCGGCTTTCACCGCGGCGAGATGGAGGGCGAGGTCGCCCACGACCTTCGACGACGGCGTGACCTTCGGGATGCGGCCGAGCATGCGATCGGCCGCCGCGTACATGTCTTCGATGAGCTCGAAGTGGTCGGCGAGGCCGAGCGCGATCGCCTGGTGACGCAGGTTCGACAGCTGGCCGCCCGGGATCTCGTGCGTGTAGACGCGACCGGTCGGTCCCTGCAGTCCGGATTCGAACGGCGCATACACCTGGCGCACCGACTCCCAGTACGGCTCGAGGTCGGCGACCGACTGCAGGTCGAGCCCGGTGTCTCGGCTCGTGTGCGCGAGCGCGGCGACCAGCGACGACAGCGACGGCTGGCTGGTGGTGCCGGCCATGGTCGCGCTCGCGGCGTCGACGGCGTCGGCACCGGCAGCGCTTGCGGACAGCAGCGTACCGAGCTGGCCGCCCGCGGTGTCATGCGTGTGCACGTGCACGGGCAGCTCGAACTCGCGGCGCAGTGCGGTCACCAGCTTTGCGGCGGCAGCAGGCCGAAGCAGGCCCGCCATATCTTTGATCGCGAGGATGTGGGCGCCGGCGTCGACCATCTGCTCGGCGAGCGCCAGGTAGTAGTCGAGGGTGTAGAGGTCTTCCGCCGGGTCGAGCAGGTCTCCCGTGTAGCAGAGGGCCGTCTCAGCGACCGCCGTGCCTGTGCTGCGCACGGCGTCGATCGCCGGGCGCATCTGCTCGACGTCGTTCAGCGCGTCGAAGATGCGGAAGATGTCGATCCCCGTGGCGGCGGCCTCCTCGACGAAGGCATCCGTGACCTCGGTCGGGTACGGCGTGTATCCCACCGTGTTGCGGCCGCGCAGGAGCATCTGGATCGCAACGTTCGGCAGCGCCTCGCGGAGCTGTTCGAGGCGGGCCCAGGGGTCCTCGCCGAGGAAGCGGAGGGCGACGTCGTAGGTGGCACCGCCCCACGCTTCGACCGAGAGCAGCTGAGACTCGAGCCGTGCGACGTGCGGCGCGACGTTCAGCAGATCCTTGGTGCGCACGCGGGTTGCGAGCAGCGACTGGTGCGCATCGCGGAACGTGGTCTCGGTGACGGCGAGAGCTTTCTGTTCGCGCAGCGCCCGGGCGAAGCCCTCGGGACCGAGTTCCTGGAGCCTGTTGCGGCTGCCCGCGGGAGCAGGCTCGCTCAGGTCGATCGCCGGCAGCTTCGTGCGCGGATCCGTCAGCGCCGGACGCTCTCCGTGCGGCTTGTTGACCGTGCGGTCCACCATCCAACGCAGCAGCTTCGTGCCGCGGTCCTTCGAGACGCGGCCCTTCAGCAGCTCGGGACGCTCATCGATGAACGACGTCGACAGGTCGCCCGCGACGAACGCCGGGTCATCGAGCACGGCGCGCAGGAACGGGATGTTGGTGGCGACGCCGCGGATGCGGAACTCGGCGAGCGCTCGACGTGCGCGCGAGACGGCGGTCGGGAAGTCGCGGCCGCGCACGGTGAGCTTCGCGAGCATCGAGTCGAAGTGCGGCGAGACCTGGGATCCCGCGGCCGTCGTGCCGCCGTCGATGCGGATGCCCGCACCGCCCGGAGAGCGGTACGTCGTGATCTTGCCCGTGTCGGGGCGGAATCCGCTGGCCGGATCCTCGGTCGTGATGCGCGTCTGCATCGCGGCGCCGTGCAGCACGATGTTCTCCTGCGACAGCCCGAGGTCGCCCAGCGTCTCGCCCGATGCGATGCGCATCTGCGACTGCACGAGGTCGACGTCGGTGACCTCCTCGGTCACCGTGTGCTCGACCTGGATGCGCGGGTTCATCTCGATGAAGACGACCTCGCCGGCGCGCGGTCCCGCAGTCTCGAGCAGGAACTCGACGGTGCCGGCGTTGATGTAGCCGATCGATTCTGCGAACGCGACGGCGTGACGGTGCAGCGCCTGCGCGATCTCCGGATCGAGGTTCGGCGCGGGCGCCAGCTCGACAACCTTCTGGTGGCGACGCTGCACCGAGCAGTCGCGCTCGAACAGGTGCACCGTATGGCCGGACGAATCGGCGAGGATCTGCACCTCGATGTGGCGCGGGCGCAGGACCGCCTGCTCGAGGAACATGCGCGCGTCGCCGAACGCGCTGCCGGCCTCGCGCATTGCTTCCTCGAGCGCGCCCGCGAGGTCGTCCTTGCTCTCGACGCGGCGCATGCCGCGTCCGCCGCCGCCCGCGACCGCCTTCGCGAACAGCGGAAATCCGATGTCGTCGGACTGCGCGAGGAGCACGTCGACGTCGTCCGTGGCGTCGGTCGACCGCAGCACCGGCACATCGGCGGCGATCGCGTGGCTCTTCGCCGTGACCTTGTTGCCCGCCATCTCGAGCACGTGCGAGGGCGGGCCGATGAACGTGATCCCGTTCTCCGCGGCCTTCGCCGCGAGGTCGGGGTTCTCGGAGAGGAATCCGTAACCGGGGTAGATCGCATCGGCACCGGCTTCGACCGCGACGCGCACGATCTCGTCGACGTCGAGATAGGCGCGCACGGGGTGGCCCTCGTCTCCGATCTGGTAGGCCTCGTCGGCCTTCAGTCGGTGCAACGAGTTGCGGTCCTCCGCAGGGAAGACGGCGACCGTGCGGGCGCCCAGTTCATATGCGGCACGAAACGCGCGGATGGCGATCTCTCCGCGATTGGCTACGAGGACCTTCGAGAACATCTGTCTCCTTCGGCCGGATTTTCACCGATTCTTCTGAGGATGAGGACAGCTCTCAGCCTAGAGGAAGGTAGCGTAGGCATTGTGCACGTACTCAGCGTCAGTTCCCTCAAGGGCGGCGTCGGCAAGACGACGGTGACCCTCGGTCTCGCCTCCGCGGCGTTCGCCCGAGGCATCCGGACACTCGTCGTCGACCTCGACCCGCAGTCCGATGTCTCAACCGGTTTGGACGTCTCGACGGCAGGACGACTCAACGTCGCGGATGTGCTCGAGAACCCCAAGGAGAAGACGGTCCGTCAGGCGATCGCGCCGAGCGGATGGACGAAGGTCCACCCCGGCAAGATCGACATCATGCTCGGAAGCCCCTCGGCCATCAACTACGACGGCCCCCACCCTTCGGTGCGCGACGTCTGGAAGATGGAGGAGGCGCTTGCCCTCGTCGAGGACGAGTACGACCTCGTTCTCATCGACTGTGCTCCGTCCCTCAATGCGCTCACCCGTACGGCGTGGGCGGCGAGCGATCGCGTGAGCGTCGTCACCGAACCCGGCCTGTTCTCCGTCGCGGCCGCGGACCGCGCGCTGCGCGCGATCGAGGAGATCCGTCGCGGACTGTCGTCGCGGCTGCAGCCGCTCGGCATCATCGTCAACCGCGTCAGGCCGCAGTCGGTCGAGCACCAGTTCCGCATCAAGGAGCTGCGCGACATGTTCGGCGATCTCGTGCTCGAGCCCCAGCTGCCCGAGCGCACATCGCTGCAACAGGCGCAGGGCGCCGCGAAGCCGCTGCACGTCTGGCCAGGAGAATCCGCGCAGGAGCTCGCGGCCGACTTCGACCAGCTGCTCGACCATATCGTCGAGGCCGGGAGCATCGAGGTTCCCGAGAGCGGCCCGCAGTCGCACTGATGTGATGAAGAAAGCCCCCGCTCGAATCGGGGGCTTTCTTCATCACATCATGCGGTGCGTCGGGAGCGACGCGCGGCCAACTCGTCGACCGGCTCCGGTACGGCGGGCTCGAAGTCGACGAGCGTCGACTCGACCTCGCGCAGCACCTTCCCGACCGCGATGCCGAACACGCCCTGTCCCCTGCTGACGAGGTCGATGACCTCGTCGTTCGACGTGCACAGGTACACCGATGCTCCGTCGCTCATGAGGGTCGTCGACGCGAGATCGCGGATGCCCGCGGCATGCAGCTGCTCGACGGCGATGCGGATCTGCTGCAGGGAGATCCCCGTGTCGAGCAGACGCTTGACGAGCTTGAGCACGAGGATGTCGCGGAAGCCGTAGAGGCGCTGCGAGCCGGACCCCTTCGCGTCGCGGATGGTCGGCACGACGAGCTCGGTGCGTGCCCAGTAATCGAGCTGGCGGTACGTGATGCCCGCCGCCTTCGCCGCGATGGTTCCGCGATAACCCCTGTCGGGGTCGAGCTGCGGAAGACCGTCGGTGAAGAGCAGGTCGACGGCGTAACCGCTGTCGTGGCGATGTCCCGCGCTCATCTTCGTCCTCTCGAGTACCAGGCGTTTCCCCCACCGTACGGTGGCCGGGCGCCCCCGGCAACGACATCCGCTCTGGACGTCGCGGCGTGTCGATCAAGCGTTATGAATCGTGATCGAACGTTTCGAATCAGTCGGACAGAAGCCGCCCGAGCGCCTGCTGCACGAAGATCCCCCGCACCTCGTCGAGACGCTCGGCGAGCTTGGGCGCCACCTCGTGGGCGTGCGACCGCGAGGCCGTGTCGGGACGCCGCAGGGATGTCGACAGCGAGGCTTCGATCAGCCCCACATCGCGCTCGGCGCTCTGGCGGAGCGCGCGCACGTGCCGCGGATCGATGCCGTGCCTCTCGAGCGCGACGAGCGCGCGCAGCAGCGCGACGTGCTGGCTCGTGTAGAGCTCAGCCGGCTGAATGAGCCCGAGGCTGAACGCATCGCTCAGCAGCTGTGCCGACGCGTCGGACGCCTCGAGCAGCGCGCTGCGCGAATACGAGCGGCTCTGCGGGTGGATCGATGGCGGCGACTGCGGCAGATCGGGTTCCCGCCCCGCGTCGATGTCATCGAGGTACGCACGGATCACGTGCAGCGGCAGGTAATGATCGCGCTGGAGCGTGAGCGCGAGCCGCAAACGCTCGACATCGGCCGGCGAGAACTTGCGGTACCCGGACGGTGTGCGCTCGGGCGTCACGATCCCCTGCACTTCGAGGAACCGCAGCTTGCTCGAGGTCAGCGACGAAAACTCCCCGGTGAGTTTCGCCAGCACCTGACCGATCGACAGCAGCGGCGCAGCGGAGGAGTGTGATGCGGCCGCCGCCGCCATCAGGAGGTCGCCGCCCGCAGGTCTCGCGGAGAGCTGAAGAAGTTCAACCGGAACTTGCCGATGCGCACCTCGTCGCCGTTGCGGAGAAGTGCGCGGTCGACGCGCTCTCCGTCGACGTAGGTGCCGTTGAGCGAACGCTGGTCGACGAGGTCGAATGCCCCGCGGCTGCGCGTGATCTCAGCGTGGCGACGCGATACGGTCACGTCGTCGAGGAAGATGTTGGCGTTCGGGTGGCGCCCGACCGTCGTCGAATCGCTGTCGAGCAGGTAGCGCGCGCCCGCGGCCGGACCGGAGCGCACGAGAAGCAGCGCCGCGCCCGACGGAAGCGCTGAGATCGCCTCGAGCTCGGGCTGCGAGAGCTCGCCGCGGAACGGGATGAACGACAGGTCGGAGTCGTGCCCGAAGGTCTGCGTGCGATCACCGGAACCGTCGTGCCCGTCGATGTGCGGGATGTGCCGCGTAGCGGCCGACGCCGGTTCGCTGAAGTTCTGTGACACGGGCGCTCCTTCCTCTTCGTCACAGCCTATCCGATGCCGCCGGCGCGGCGCGCCGAAGTTCGTGCGGTCAGCCGCCTCGTCGGCAGGCCGTTCATACGATCCGGCGCGTACTGTGGACAGGTGTGATGGAACTTGACTCGCACCCCCGCCGCCCGCGCCTTACGCGCTCGCTGTCGATCGCTGCTCTCGCTGTCGCCGCCTTCGCCGCCCCGTTGGCGGTCAGCGCGCCCGCCGCCGCGCACTCGGAGCTGATCGCGACCACGCCCGAGGGCGATACGTCCGACCAGCCGAGCGTCGTCGATGTGCTGCCCGACGAGGTGTCCCTGACGTTCAGCGACGACCTCACTCCGCCGCTCCCCGAAGAGCAACAGGCTGGCGGCGAGTCCACGACGCAGATCCGCGTGTTCGACGAGACGTGCGCTGATGCCGGTCTGCTCATCGCTGACCCCGGCAATGCCGACACGCGTGAGTGCACCAACTATGCCACGGGCGAGGCCGAGGTCAACGGCCCGACGGTGTCGACCGCCGTCGATGCCGCGGGCGCGCCCGCCGGGCAGTACACCGTGGTGTGGCAGGTCGTATATGCCGACGGCCACGCGGGCAGTCAGATGTTCACGTTCTCGGCCGAGAACGAGGTTCCCGCGGCGACGCCCTCAGAAACGGCGGAGCCGGCTCCCACTGCAGATCCGTCGGAGGGCCCGGAACAAGCGGACCCGTCAGAGGCCCCGGAGCGAACGGACCCGTCGGATGCTGCCGAGCCTGCGGACAGCGGCCTCTCCACGCCCGTGATCCTCTCGATCGTCGGCGGCGTGATCGTGCTCGCGATCCTCATCTTCATCGTGACGATGATCGTTCGTTCCCGCCGCTCCTGATCCGTCGGGATCGGTCCCCTCCGCACGTATTAGGCTGGAGCCATGGCTCATCACGACGTCGTCATTCTCGGTGCCGGCCCCGGCGGTTACGTCGCCGCTGTCCGCGCCGCACAGCTCGGACTCAACACCGCGATCATCGAGGAGAAGTACTGGGGCGGTGTCTGCCTCAACGTGGGCTGCATCCCCTCGAAGTCACTCCTGAAGAACGCGGAGATCGCTCACACCTTCAATCACAAGGCCGATTTCTTCGGGATCTCCGGTGATGTGACCTTCGACTTCGGCGCCGCGTTCGATCGCAGCCGCAAGGTGTCGGAGACGCACGTCAAGGGCATCCACTTCCTGATGAAGAAGAACAAGGTCACCGAGTACGAGGGGCGCGGATCCTTCGTCGATGCGAAGTCGATCGACGTGACGAAGGCCGACGGTTCGGTCGAGCGCGTCACGGCCGACCACGTCATCATCTCGACCGGTTCGGTCGTGCGCTCGCTGCCCGGCATCGAACTCTCGAAGAACGTCGTGTCGTTCGAGGAGCAGATCCTCGACCGCGAGCTGCCCGACTCGATCGTCATCGTCGGCGCCGGCGCCATCGGCATGGAGTTCGCGTACGTGCTGTCGAACTACGGTGTGAAGACCACGGTCGTCGAGTTCGCCGATCGCGTGCTGCCGAACGAAGACGCCGACGTGTCGAAGGAGATCACGAAGCAGTACAAGAAGTACGGCATTGAGATCCTCACCTCGACGGGTGTCACCTCGGCCGACGACAACGGCACGAGCGTGCACGTGACGTACAAGAAGAAGGACGGCACCGAGGGCGCGCTCGACGCCGACAAGGTGCTCATGTCGGTCGGGTTCGCTCCGCGCACCGAGGGCTACGGCCTCGAGAACACGGGCGTCAAGCTCACCGAGCGCGGCGCCGTCGAGATCGACGACCACATGCGCACGAACGTCGACGGCGTGTATGCGATCGGCGACATCACGGCCAAGCTGCAGCTGGCGCACGTCGCCGAAGCCCAGGCCGTCGTGGCGGCCGAGACCATCGCGGGAGCCGAGACGCAGACGCTCGGCGACTACCGCATGATGCCGCGCGCGACGTTCTGCTCGCCGCAGGTCGCGAGCTTCGGCCTCACCGAGGAGCAGGCGAAGGCGGAGGGCTATGACGTCAAGGTCGTGAAGTTCCCGTTCAGCGCCAACGGCAAGGCGAACGGACTCGGCGAGCCGATCGGCTTCGTCAAGCTCGTCGCCGACTCCGAGCACCTCGAACTGCTCGGCGGTCACCTGATCGGCCCCGACGTGTCCGAGCTGCTCCCCGAGCTCACGCTCGCGCAGAAGTGGGACCTCACCGCGCTCGAGGCCGCGCGCAACGTGCACACGCACCCGACGCTGTCGGAGGCGCTGCAGGAGGGCTTCCACGGCCTCGCCGGCCACATGATCAACATGTGACCGACCCGCCCATCACGAGAACGCCCGGACCACACGGTCCGGGCGTTCTCGCATCACGTGGGACACGGTGGCCGGGTCAGTCTCTCGCGGGGCCGACCCAGATCTGCTGGCGGTTGACGAACTCACGGATGCCGTCGGGACCCAGCTCGCGCCCGTAGCCGGAGCGCTTCACTCCCCCGCTGGGCAGCCGCGGATCGGTCTTGACGATGCCGTTGACCGCGACCTGCCCCGCGACGATCTCGCGCGCGATCTGCTCGCCGCGCTCGGCGGATCCGGTCCATACGCTCGCCGCCAGTCCGTACGGAGAGTCATTGGCCATCGCCACGGCCGCGTCAGCGTTCACCGCCGACATCACGACGGCCACGGGACCGAAGGTCTCCTCCGAGCATGCGGTCATGCCGGGCTCGACGTCGCTCAGCAGCGTCACGGGATAGAAGAAGCCCTCGCCGGACGGAATCTCGCCGCCGAAGTGCAGCCGCGCGCCCTGCGCGACCGACTCCGTCACCTGCCGGTGGAGGTTCTGTCGCAGGTCCGCGCGAGCGATCGGCCCCACCTCGGTCTCCTCGGAGCGCGGATCGCCGACGGCGAGCTCCGCGAGCCGGTCGGCGTACAGCTCCACGAACTCGTCGTACACCGAGTCCTCGACGATGACGCGTTTGGCCGCGATGCACGATTGACCGGCGTTGATGATCCGCATCTTCGTGATCACGTCTGCCGCGCGAGCCAGGTCGGCGTCTGCGAGCACGAGAGCGGGATCGGAGCCGCCGAGTTCGAGTACGGCCGGCTTGATCTCACGCGCCGCGATCTGCGCGACCGCCGCGCCGGCGCGGTCGGATCCGGTGAGCGACACCGCGCGGATGCGCCGGTCGGCGAGCGCGGCCTCGACGAGTGCGTGACCGATCGGTGCGTTCTGCAGGATGTCGCGCGGGGCGCCCTGCTGCTCGGCGACGCGCGCGACCAGGTCGGCGATCGCCTCTGCGCAGCCCGGCACGTTGCGGTCGTGCTTCATCACGCAGGTGTTTCCTGCCATGAGGGCGGGTGCGCAGAAGCGGAATGCGAGCCAGAACGGTGCGTTCCACGGAAGCACGCCGAGCACGGGGCCGAGAGGGATGTGCTGCACGTACGATCTCGTGGCATCGCTCGGGAGCTCCTCCGGCGCCAGGTACGCGGCCGCGTGGTCGGCGTAATGCTCGGCCGCCCAACAGGCCTTCTCCACCTCCCCGCGCGCCTCCGTGATGGGCTTGCCCATCTCCTCCGTCATCAGCAGCGCCAGCCGCTCGACGTCGTCGCGCATCGCCGCCGCGATCGCGCGCAGCACGCCGGCGCGATCGTCGATCGGCCAGCGGCGCCACACGTCGTACGCTTCCTCGGCGCGTGCGAGCACGCGCTCAAGACCAGCCGGATCCAGTGTCGGCACCTCGCGCACGACCTCGCCCGTCGTCGGATCGGTCGCTGTGAACATCTCGGTCATGATGTCTCGTCCCTTCGCCGTCAGACTGATCGCAGACCGACCGGCTCTCTGCCTCCGGCCTCTGCTCCCGGGTTGATCGTGAAGTCTTCGTCGAGCTCGAAGAACGACTCGCACCCGGTGTCGGTGATGCGCACCGTGTCGGAGATCCCGACGGTGCGCGTGCCCTCCACGCCCCACATCCACGGGATGACGTGGAAGGTCATCCCCTCCTCCAGCACCGTGTTGCCGCCCGGCATGAGGCTGAGGATGTATCCCTCGTCCCAGCTCGGCGGGAACGCGATGCCGATCGAGTATCCGGCCCGCGTCACCAGTTCGGCGCCGACGTGATTGTCGGAGATGATGGTGCGCACGATCGAGTCGGCGTCGGAGACGGTGATACCGGGCCGCAGCACCGCCTTCAGCTCGTGCAGCGCCGTCTTCATCCGTTCCTGGGCGTGCTCCATCGCCGGGGTCATCTCGTGCAGCAGCACCGTGCGCATCATCGCCGCGTGGTAGCGGCGGTAGCAGCCGCCGACCTCGAGGAACACGGCGTCGCCCGAACGCAGCTCGCGCCCCTCCCATGTCGCGTGGCCGATCATGGTGCGCGGTCCGCTCGTGACGTACGGCATCACGGCGGGGTATTCCCCACCCGCGGTGAACATGCCCCGCGAGATCTCGGCGGCGACATCGTTCTCGGTCGCCCCCACCTGCGCGGCTGCAAGCCCCGCCCGCATGCCGGCTTCGGCGGCGCGCGCCGCGCGGCGCATCACGTCGATCTCGTACGGCGACTTGCGCAGACGCCCCTGCTCGACGATGCCGAAGCAGTCCATCAGCTGGCCCGACCGGAACGAGGTGTGGATCCGGTCCTGGTGATAGGCGGGGAAGAAGTAACTGTTGCGCTCGTACCCCACGTTCTTCGTGTCGAGCCCGAACTCCTTCAGCGTGGTCACCAGCTGCTGGATCGCGTCACCCGTGTCGGGATAGGGCCGAGTGATCTCCACCCACGTGCGTTCGAGCACGTTCGACTCCTCCATCTGCCGCGTGATCATGAACGGTTCGGAGTCGACGGGCACCACCAGCGCCTGGAAGAACGAGTACCCCGTCGTCTGGTAGTCGGTCAGATACATCAGGTTCTCGGGATCCGTGATCACCACCGCATCGAGCAGGCGCTGCTGCATGCGGTGCCGCAGGTCGCCGATCCGACGCTCGTACTCGTCGGAGGGAAACGTCATGTCGTCGCGCACGCGCATGTCACTCGCCTCCCGCAGCCGCGCTCGCCACGGCGCGCTCGAGGATGTCCAAGCCCTCATCGAGGTCGTCGTCGGGCGTGACGAGCGGGGGGATCAGCTTCACTACGCGGCCGTCGCTGCCGCACGGTCCGATCAGGAGCCCGTTCGCGAACGACTCCGCCTGAACGCGCTTCGCGAGGGAGCCGTCGACGACGTCGAGGCCCTGCATCATGCCCTTGCCGCGCACGTCCCATCCGCGGTCGGGATGCGCGTCGGCGATCGCGCGCAGCTTCGCCGCCATGCGGTCGCCCTTGATCGTGACCTCGCGCATCAGCTCATCGTCGGTGAAGTAGTCGAGCGCCACGGTGCCGGCGACGAACGACAGCCCCTGACCGCGGAACGTGCCGGTGTGCGCGCCGGGGCTCCAATGCGCATCGATCTCGGGCTTGTTGAGGTTCATCGCGATGGGCGTTCCATAGCCGCCGAGCCCCTTGGCCAGAGTGATGATGTCGGGGTCCAATCCCATCGAATCGAAGCTGAAGTAGGATCCCGTGCGCCCGCAGCCCGCCTGGATGTCGTCGATGATGAACAGCGCGCCGACATCGCGGGCCAACCGCTGAACGGCGTGCAGCCATTCCTCGCTGTGCACCCACACACCGCCCTCGGCCTGCACGGCCTCGACGATGAAGGCGGCCGGCGGGCGCAGCCCGGATGACGCGTCGGCGAGCGCCTCCCGGTATGCGTCGAGACTCTCGATGCCGCCGCCGGGTGCGAACTCGTTGGGCAGGCGCAGCACGTGCTCCAACGGCACGCCGGCCCACTTGCGGAACGCATCGTTCGCCGTGGCCGCAAGGGCACCGAGGGTCATGCCGTGGAAGCCGTGCGAGAACGCGACGACCTCCTGCCGCCCCGTCGCCAGGCGCGCCAGCTTGAGAGCCGCTTCGACCGCATTGGCGCCGGTCGGTCCCATGAACTGCATCTTGTGGTCCATGCCGCGCGGGGCGAGGATCACGTCGTGGAAGCGCCGCACGAAATCGCGCTTCGTGGTCGTGTAGGTGTCAAGGCTGTGGGCGATGCCGTCGGCCTCGAGGAACGCGATCATCGCCCTCTTCATGAGCGGATTGCTGTGCCCGAAATTGAGCACGCCCGCGCCGCCGAAGAAGTCGATGTAGCTCGTGCCGTCTTCGGCGACCTGTCGTGCGCCGGACGCATGAGAGAAGACGGTCGGATAGGCGCGGCAGTATCCGCGGATCTCTGATTCCCACTGCTCGAACGGACTCATGTCCATGATCGGCTCCTCTCAGGTGTTCGCTAGGTATCACTCACCTTGTGCGTGTTCTCTTCGGGCGCCCCGCGGCGGTCTGCCGCGGGGAGTTCGGGCGCGGCGAAGCGGTGCATCGCGCGGGAGCGCGACGGGAGCCCGCCTGCGCGCAACGCGTCGCGAATGCGCGCACCCGGGCTGCGAGATGGCGGCCCGGCGAAAGGAATCGAGCAGAGGTCGTGGCTCGGCACGGACGCAGATCCGAAGGTGTTCTGCCTGGTGCCGACAGCATCGGCGCCGATGACGCGTGCTGGTGCCAACTCGCCTCCGTTCCCCTGCTTCACAGCGGTCGGTGAAACTTCGTCGTGTGGACGACCCTAAACCTCAGCGCGCAGTTTGTCTGCCCCCCCCTGAGCGCTGCGGCGCAGGCCGTGTCCCCGTCGCTGCTGCTCCGCCCCTCGAACACCGGCCCCGACGGCGACGCGGTGAGTTCTCAGCGGCCGAGTGCGCGGGCCAGCTTGGAGGCGGAGGAGGCGGGGCGAGCGCCGGCGGCGAGGGCCACCGCCTCGACCTGCGCGAAGAACGCGTCGACGTCTTCCGGCACCGCGGGGCCGAGTTCGATCTCCCACTCGCACCATGCGCGATCGATGCCGCGGCGCAGATCGCTCGCGCGCACGCGGTCGTCGACGAATTCGGCGATCACGCGGTCGTCGGCATCGAGCAGGTCGTACGCCGTGCGGTCGTTGACGATACGCGCGAGCGGCGCGAGCGGATCGGTCGTCCACTCAGCGATCTCGGCCACGAGCTCTGCGGGGATATCGTCGCTCAGCGGCCAACCGAGCTCGACGCGACCGCCGTTCACGAGGGGCCCCTTGATGTGCCAGCCGGCATCGGGTCCGCCGACACGACGGCGCACAGCGACGCCGAACTTCGCCAACCGCAGCTCGGCCGTGTCGAGGTACCCCGCGTCGAGGTGTCGCTCTTCGCCCGCCGACACACGGGCGACGCCCGGGATCACCGCCCAATCGGGGATCGGGGTGCCGGCGTCGACGTCGAACTTCTTCTCGATCTCCACGGAGCGATCAGGGGCCATAGCACCTCATCCTAATCCGGCCCGCTCACGAGGCGCGTTCGCGCTCGGCCTCTTTCTCCTGGGCCTCTCGCTCCGCATCCCGCGCGGCGATGAGCGCGTCCTCCGCGACGCGCACGTCGCGCTCTGCGGAGCGCACGGCGCGCTGTTTCAGCGTCTCGGCGCCGAAGCGCTCCGCGACGCGGTTGCGCTTCTCCTCCATGGTCACGACGATGTGCGCGCACGCGATCAGCACCACCTGCGCCGAGAAGTTGAACCAGAGCAGCAGCGCGACGAGCGATGCGAATCCGACCATCACCGGGTTGTTGTCGGCGCCGCCGACGAACAGGCCCGACGCCTGCTGCAGCACGACGAGGCCCGCTCCCCCGATCAGCGCCCCCGGCACCATCTCCGAGAAGGTCGGCTTCGCGCCCGATGTGAGCCAGAACAGCCACGCGATGATCACGGCATCGAGCACGAAGGTGGTGAGCACCGTGACGGCCCTCGTGATGATCTCAGCCAGCCCGCTGTCGGGATTGCCGAGCCAGCCGAGAACCGTGTCGACGAAGGCCGATCCCAAGAACGTCGCGACCGCCGAGGCGACGACGAGCACGCCGATCGATACGGCGAAGAGCAGGTCGAACGCCTTCATAATGAGCGCGTTCGACGTGTCGTGGCGCGTGCCCGCGATCGTGCGGATCGACATGCGCGCGTTGCCGACCGCGCCGAGCAGCGCCCAGACGAGGGCCACGATGGAGATGGCGGGCGCCGTGAAGCTCGATGTGACGCTGGGAAGATCGGAGACATCGATCAGCGCATGCTCATCCAGGCCGACGAGGCCCGGTACGACGCCGTCCACGGCCTCGACGAGCGCTTCCCACAGGTCGCTGCGCGTCGACAGCCAGATCGACGCCAAGGAGAACCCGAGGAACACGGCGGCGAATACCGCGAACAGCATGCGGAACGTGATCGCTGCCGAGAGCAGCCCGCCGCGGTTGTCGGAGTACAGCAGGAACGCGCGCACGACGCGCAGGCGCAGTGCCCACTTCACGACGGCGCCGATGCCGTCCAGGACCTTTCCCATGCGCCCCACGTTACGTGAGACAGAGGCCGAGCAGAGAACCCAGCACCATACATGGCCCGAACGGAATGCGACTGTCGCGCGTTCCGCGACCGGTCGCCAGCACGCCGATCGCCCAGACGCCGCCCACGACGAAGGCGAGCGCGCTCCCCGCGAGGAGGGCGAGCCAGCCGTCCCACGCGAGCAGGATCCCGATCGGAACCGCGAGCTTCACGTCGCCGCCGCCCAGCCCGCCGCGACTCCCCGCCCACAGGGCGAGATACACGGATCCGAGGAGCGCCGCCCCCGCGATCGCGCGCACGAGCGCCTGCGCGGATCCGCCGGAAGCAGCCGCGGCGCCGCACAGCACGAGCAGGCACACCGTGGTCGGCGCGAGGATGCGGTTCGGCAGCCGGTGCTCGCGGATGTCGATATGGGTGAGCCACGCCCCCACGACGCTGAAGCCCACCTGGGCGACGATCATCAAGGCATCCGGCACGCGCCTCACGATAGGGATTCGGCCCGGGGTGGACTTCGTGCCTGTGGATGGGGCCTGCGCTTACAGCGCGATGACGACCTTTCCCGAGACCGTGCCGTCGCGTGCCACCGCGAACGCCTCGACGGCGTCGTCGAGAGGGAACTCGTGGGTGATGACGCCTTCGACGTCGGCGCGGCGGGCCAGAACGGCGACGGCCTCGTCGACCTCATGGCGGAAGCGGAATGTGCCCACGAGCGTCACCTCCTTCGAGATGATCGGCGCGAGGTTGACCGGTCGCGGCTCGTTCGGCACCATGCCGACCTGGACGATCGTGCCGCGCTTTCTGACGGCGACGCCCGCCGAGGAGATCGCGACGGGGGCCCCGGAGCATTCGAACACGACATCGAACGACTCGTGCGGCATGGCGTCGGCACCCACTCGGATCGTGTCGTCGGCGCCGAGAGCGATCGCCCGCTCGAGCGCCTCGGGGAGCACGTCGCTCACCGTCACGTGAGCCGCGCCGCGCTCCTGCGCCGCCACGATCGCCAGCAGCCCGATCGGCCCCGCGCCCGACACGAGCACTCGAGCCCCCGCCAGCCGCTCCGCCCTCGACGCCGCATGGAGCGCGACGCCGAGCGGCTCCGCGAGCGCCGCGCGGCGGATGCTCAGCCCGTCGGGAAGGGGCCTGACCATGTCGGCCTCGACCACGAGGTATTCGCTCATCGCGCCCTGCGTGTGCGGCCAGGTCGACGCGCTGCCGAGATACGAGCCGCGCGCCCAGAGGTGCGGCTCGTCCTCGATGCCCGCCGACGGCTCGCCGAACCGCGCCGGGTGCACGGTCACCGGCGTTCCCGGGGCGAAGCGCCCCGACGGATCGAGATCGACCCGCCCCGAGAGCTCGTGCCCGGGGATGAGCGGCTCGCACACTGCATACTCGCCGTTCGCCCCCTCGAAGTAGTAGTGCAGATCGGATCCGCAGATCCCGACGAAGTCGACGCGCAGCCGCACCTGCCCCTCGCCCGGGATCGGCGCGTCGACCTCGCGCACCTCGAGGACGTCCTTCGCGTCGATGTATGCCGCGTGCATCGTCTCAGCCACGATCACACCACCGCCGTCATGCCGCCGTCGACGAAGATGTTCTGTCCCGAGACGAAGCTCGATGCATCCGATGCGAGGTACATCAGCGTTCCCCACAGCTCCTTGAAGTCGCCCCAGCGCTGGGCGGGCGTGCGGGCGACCAGCCAGGAGTTGAACGCGTCGTCCTCCACGAGCGCCCTGTTCATCTCGGTGGCGAAGTATCCGGGCGAGATCGCGTTGACCTGCACGTTGAAGCGCGCGAGATCGGCTGCCATGCCCTTCGTCAGCATGACGATGCCGCCCTTCGTCGCCGAGTACGGTGCGATCGTCTGCCGAGCGAGCTGGGACTGCACCGACCCGATGTTGATGACCTTGCCGGATCCGCGCTCCGCCATGCCCGGTGTCACGAAGCGCGACACATAGAACGCGCTCGACAGGTTGCTCGAGACGATCGCATCCCAATCGGCCACGTCGAACTCGGTGAACGGCGCGCGGCGCTGCAGGCCCGCGTTGTTCACGAGGATGTCGGGCACGCCGTGCTCGGCGACGATGTCGCTCACCGCCGCCTCGACCGCGCCTGCATCGGTCACGTCGAAGGTCACGGCCGCCGGATCCGCCCCTGTCGCGTCGGCGATCGCGGAGCGCGCGGCATCGAGCGCCGCCGCATCGCGGCCGTGCAGCACGACCCGAGCTCCCGCCTCGGCGAGCGCGAGGGCGAGCGAGCGCCCCAGGCCGCGCGATGAACCGGTGACGAGTGCGAGCCTGCCCGTCAGATCGAAGAGGTCATGCATGGTGCGGTTGCCTTTCTGAAGTGGGTCGTGTGCCGGAGGGATCCGGAATCGTTCGTCAGTGTGCGCGAGAGGCGGCGGCGAGCGACGGCGCCGTCGCGGGTGCCGGCCCCGTGGAGTCGCGCACCGTCAGATGCGCCGCCATCGTCTCCACGCGCACGCGCGGCGAGCGCTCGGTGAACTGGCTGATGAGCGCCTCCGTGGCGATGCGCCCGGCGCGTCCACCGGATCCCGTGATCGTCGTGAGCGACGGGTACGACGTCTCGGCCGCCATGATGTCGTCGCAGCCGACCACGCTGATGTCGTCGGGGATCGAGATGCCGCGCTGCCGGAACCGCGTCATCGCGCCGATCGCCAGCGTGTCGTTGAAGAAGAGCGCCCCGGTGGCCCCGGTGAGCGCGACGGCATCGGCGGCGGCGGCGCCGGCCGTGAGCGACGGGTAGAACGCGCCGACGGGAACCAAGTCGACATCCTCGTCGGCCGTCGCCGCCTCGAGCGCAGCGATGCGCTCGCGGCTCGTCCACGACGTTTCGGGACCGCGCACGTAGGCGATGCGCCGATGCCCGAGCGTCACGAGGTACCGCAGCGCCTCCACCGACGAAGAGGCCGTGTCGATCGTGATGCTCGAGATGCCCTCGACCTCGCGGTTGATGATGCTCATCGGCACCGCATCGGCGATCGATCTGAGCTCTGCGTCGCTCGAGCGCGGCGACGACAGCACGACGCCGTCGACCGTCTGCGACAGCTCGCGCAGCCACTTCATCTCGACGTGGGCCGAGTCTTCGGTGTTCACGAGCAGGAACAGGAACTCGGCGGCCTGCGTCTGCGCTTGGCTGCCCGTGATCAGCTCATGCACGAACGGGTTGACCAGGTTGGGAACGATGAGCGCAATGGTGCCGCGCGAGCGCCGTTCGGGCCCCTGCGGCAGCGTCGCCGACGCGTACCCCATCTCGATGGCCTTCTGCGAGATGCGCTCGTGCATCGCCGCGCTCACGCGGCCCGGATTGTTGAGCGCGCGCGACACCGTCGACGGCGCGACGCCGCAGGCGCGCGCGATATCGGTGAGGTTCACGTGCCGGGCGTAGCGTCTCTCCGGAATCACGGGGGCTCCTTCTGTGGTGATCTCATCAGCGGGGCGGGGATCCGCCCCGCCCCGCTCCTAGGAGAGTGTCGCGACCGCGTCGCGGATCGCGGCGGCTCCGGCCTCGATCGTCTCGATGCTTGTCGCGAACGACATCCGGAAGAACGAGGCGGCGCCGTACGCGGATCCCTGGATCACGGCGACACTCGCCTCGTCCAGCAGGAACAGCGTGACATCCTGATCGTTCTCGAGCAACTTGCCCGACGGCGTGGTTCTGCCGATGAGCCCGGCGCAGTCGACGAAGAGGTAGAACGCCCCGTCGGGGACGACGGGATCGAGGCCGTCGATCGCACCGAGCAGCTCGACCGCGCGGTCGCGCCGCTGCCGGTACACGGCGACCGACTGCGCGACGAACGTCTGATCTCCGGTGAGCGCCTCGGCGGCGGCGGCCTGCGTGATCGACGACGGGCACGACGACGTCTGCGACTGCAGCAGGTTGATCGCCCTGATCACGGCCGGGTCGCCGACGGCGTAGCCCAGGCGCCACCCGGTCATGGCATAGCTCTTCGAGACGCCGTTCACCGTGAGCACGCGATCGCGGATCGCGGGGGCTGCCTCTGCGAGGCTCACGGCGCGCTCGTCGCCGAAGACGATCTCGTCGTAGATCTCGTCGGTGAGCACCCGCACGTGCGGGTTCTCCTCGATCACCGCGCCGAGAGCCTCGAGCTCGGCGCGCGAGTACAGCACGCCCGTCGGGTTGCTGGGGGCGTTCAGCACGAGCCACTTCGTGCGCGGCGTGATGGCGGCGCGCAGCTGGTCGGGCGTGACCTTGTGCCGGTTCTGCTTCGTCGTACGGAGGATCACCGGAGTGCCGTCGTTGGCAGCGACCATATCGGGGTACGACACCCAGTACGGCGACGGCACGATCACCTCGTCGCCCTCGTCGAGCGACGCGGTGAAGGCCAGGTAGATGACCTGCTTGCCGCCGCCGCCCACCGTGATCTGGTCATCGGCGTACTCGATGCCCGTCGTGCGCCGCATGCGCTCGCGGATCGCGGCGCGCAGGCGCACGGTGCCGTTGACGGCCGTGTACTTCGTCTCGCCCTCCTGGATCGCCCGGATCCCCTCGGCCTTGACGTTCTGCGGGGTGTCGAAGTCGGGCTCTCCGACCGTGAGGTCGATGATCTCGCGACCGGCTGCTTTGAGCTCGCGCACCCGGCCGGCCGCGGCGGTCGAGGGCGACACCTTGATGCGCTGAACCCGCTTCGCGGGCACGAACTCGGTCACGGCTTCACTCCCATTCCGCGGTTCGGGTCGACGTCGTCGATATCGGTCGTGAGCCCTTTCGCGAGCAGCACGTCGTGCAGGTTGCAGAGGTCGATCGTCGTGCGCCCCTGCTTGTACAGCTCGATCAGCCGGTCCTCGTGCTCCTCGCGCTGGCGCGAGAGCTCGGCCACGGTGTCGATCTCGTCGCGGCGCGTGACCACGACGCCGTCGGCGTCGCCGACGACCGCGTCGCCCGGGAAGATGAGCTGGTCGCCGAAGACGAGCGGCTGGTTGACGTGCCCGAGCGTCTCCTTCACCGTGCCGGTGATCGACACGCTGCCCGAGAAGACGGGAAGGCCGAGCTCGCGCAGCGACTCGGTGTCGCGCACGCCGCTGTCGGTGACGACGGCCGCGATGCCCTTGGCCTTGGCGGCGTTGCCGAGCACGTCGCCGAACGTGCCCGCCTGCGCCATCGCCCCCGCAGACACGATGAGCACGTCGCCCGGCTGGGCGTAGTGGATCGCGACCTGCAGCATCAGGTTGTCTCGCGGTGCGCACACCACCGTGAACGCGGATCCCGCGAAGCGCATCGCGTGATCGACGGGCTTGATGTGCGATGCGACGGCGCCGCGGCGCCCCTGGGCCTCGTGGATGCTCGCGGATCCGAACTGGCCGAGCCGTGCGATCGACGCCGCATCTGCGCGCTCGATCTTGGTCGTGATGTGCGGCGCCGTCTCCAGCGGCCGCAGGGTTGCGGTGGTCATGCGTCATTCCTCCGGTCGAAAGTGAGGCCGCCCGGCACCTGGAACGTGGGCATGATCTCCATCAGGCCCATGTTCACGTGATCCGGTGCGGCGAGTGCGAAGTCGATTGCGGCGACGATGTCGGCGGTGGTGAGCGATTCGTAGCCCTCGTAGTAGGTCTCCCACGCCTCCTTCATGGCCTCGGGAGAACCGCCCATGTTGCGGCCGAAGATCTCGGTCTCGACGCGGCCGGGGCAGATCTCGGTGACGCGGATGCGCTTGCCGACGGTGTCGTTGCGCAGCTGGCGCGAGATCTGGTGCACGGCGGCTTTCGTCGCGTGGTACGCGGTGTGGCCGAAGAAGTTGTAGAGCCCGGCGATCGAGGAGATGTTCACGATGTGCCCGCGGTCGCGATCGACCATGCCCGGCAGGAACAGCCTGGCGAGGTGCAGCACCGCGCGCAGGTTCACGTCGACCATCGCGTCGACCGTGCGGCGCGGGGCGTCGAGGATGTTGCCGGGTGCGCTCACGCCGGCGTTGTTGACGAGCACATCGATCTCGAGATCGCCGAGCTCTCGCTCGATCGCATCGACATCGGCGAGATCGACCGTGTGGGGGATCGCGCCGGTGCGCTCGGCGAGGTCGGACAGCCGCTCCGCGTCGCGTGCGACGGCGTGCACGATCAGCCCCTGTTCGCGGAGCTGGACGACCGTGGCTTCTCCCATGCCGGTCGATGCGCCGGTCACGAGCGCGGTGCGATAGGTGCTGTAGGTCATTGCAGCGGCCCTTCTGTTGTGGATGGTTCGAGCGGGATCATGTTCAGTCGGCGAGCGGCACGTGCGCGCGGTCGGTGACGGTCAGCACGGCGAAGAACGTCACCGCGGCCGTGAGCACCGCGTAGAACGCGGGCATGTAGATGTTGCCGGTCAGGTCGATCAGCCATGTCATGAGCAGCGGCGCGGTGCCGCCGAACAGGGCCGAGGACACGTTGTAACCCACGCCGTAGGCGCTGTATCGGATGCGCGTGGGGAACAGCTCCACGAGCAGCACGTGGATGACGGCGGTGTGGCCGGCGAAGATGACGGCCATGACGCAGGCGCCGAGGATGGCGAGGGCGAGGTTCTGCGTCGCGATGAGCGCGTAGCACGGGATGGCGCCGATCACCATGGCGATCGCGGCGCCCGCGATGACCTTTTTGCGCCCGATCTTGTCGGACAGCCAGCCCATGACCGGGATCGCCGCGCAGATAGCGACGAGGCTGCTGCCCGTCACGAGCAGCGCCGTGCCGATGTCGAACCCGACCTGTTCGCCCTCGAGGAACGTGGGCATGAAGCTGAACAGCACGTAGTATCCCGAGGCGTTCATGAGCGGGATCAGCAGAGCGAGCAGCATCGCCCGGCGGTGCACCGGCGAGGCGAACGCCTCCTTGAGCGGGTTCTTGGCGAGGCCGCCGTCTGCCTGCAGCTTCTGGAAGTTCGGGGTGTCCTCGAGCGAGCGGCGGATGTACCAGCCGGCGAGGCCGAGCGGCACCGCCACGAGGAACGGGATGCGCCACGCCCACGCGCCGAAGCCGCCTCCCGCGATGGCTTCGGCCGTCAGCCACGGCGACATCGCGAAGGCGACCATCGTGCCGGTGAACAGGGCGGCGAACGAGGCGATCTGCGCCATCGAGGTGTGCAGCCCGCGCTTGCCCTCCGGCGCGTGCTCCGCGAGGAAGGTCATCGCGCCCGCGGCCTCGCCGCCGACGGAGAAGCCCTGCAGCATGCGCAGCAGCACCATCATGATCGGTGCGGCGATGCCGATCGCCGAGTACGGCGGCAGCAGGCCGAGGCCGGCCGTCGCGACGCTGATCAGCATGATCACCGCGACGAGCATCCGCTGCCGACCGAGCTTGTCGCCCAAGAAACCGAAGAAGACCGCGCCGAGAGGGCGCACGAAGAACGACACGGCGTAGCCCGCGAACACGAACACGAGGGCGCTCGTCGCACCGTCTGCGGGGAAGAACACGAGCGCGAGCGCCGAGGCCATGAAGGCGAAGATGCCGTTGTCGTAGAGCTCGGCGAAGATGCCGATGCACCCGGCGACGACGACCTTGCGCTTCGACGGGGTCTTATCGATCGTGCCGGTGAGAATGCGTTGGGTTGCGCTCATGCGGTACCCCTTCCGGTAGGTGCGTGCGCCGAGCAGGGCTCGACGCCGAGACAGGAGAATACGGTGGCGACGCGGTCGCGCAGCTGGTCGAGGCGCTCTCGCCAGGCGCGGGCATCGCGGGAGGCGTGTTCGAGGCTGACGTGACGGAAGGTCACGGCCGTCTCCGGCCGGGCCTGTCCGAGAGTGTCGAGGGAGGTGGAGGTGACGACGGCGAGCACGGGGTATCCCGCCGTCACACCGCGACCGCGGTGCAGCACGAGCAGTTCGTCGCCCGGCGGCACCTCGACCGCGCCCACGGGCACGCCCCGGGAGATCATCTCTCCCTCGGTCGCACGCTCGGGCAGGTCGCCGGTCAGCCGAAGACCGATCTGGTTGCTGCGTGTGCTCACCACGTACGGCGCGCGGAACAGGCGGTCCGCGGTGCCCGCGAACTCGGCGATGTCCGGGCCGTCCGTGACATCGATGACCGCGGTGTCGCCGAAGTACGGCACCGCGACGTCGAAGTTGAACAGCGACATGCCGAAGTAGGGGTTCACCGGCGCGCGCGTCGAGGCGTTCAGCGGGATCGCCGCGCCGTCTGCGAACTGCTGTCCGAACTCGATGACCGAGTCGGGCGCGCAGCTGCCCAGCAGCTCGGGCACGTCGAAGCCGCCGTGCACGGCGACGTACGTGCGCATGCCGCCCGTCATGTCGCTCAGTCGGACTTCCTGGCCCGCCGCGACGGGAACCGGTTCCCACATCGGCCGTTCGGCACCGGCGACGGTCAGCGTCATGCGCGCACCGGTTGCGGCGATGAGGATGTCGACGGAGGGGACGAATGCGATGTCGAAGGCGAGCGCTTCGACCAGCGGTGCGTTCTCGTGGTTCGCGACGAGGATGTTCGCCGCGCGCGCCGAGTACTGATCGAGCGCCCCGTTGACGGGCAGCCCCATCCCCGGACCTCGAACGCGGCCGAGGTCGGTGATCGCCGCTCTGCCTGCCACCGCAACCGTGATCTGGGCGCTCACAGCGCCGCCTCCGTCGCCCGCAGTCGTTGCCCTTCGAGTTCGTGGAAGCGCTCCGCGTCGATGCGCTGGAATCGGAGGGAGTCGCCGGGCGCGTACGGCACGAGCGGTTCCGATGAGAGATCGATCATCGTGAAGGGCGTGCGGCCGATCAGCGACCACCCGCCGGGCGCCGCCGCGGGCGTGATCGTGGCTTGGCGCCCCGCCAGCGAGACGACGCCCTGAGGCACGTGCGTGCGGGGGCTCGTGAGGCGCGGCACGGGCACGGGAAGCTCGGGCCCGTCGAGCATCGGCGATCCGCCCGGCGCGCCGAGGCATCGGATGACGTAGGTCGGTGCGAGGTGCGCCGCGATCACGGCCTCCTCGCTCCAGCCGGTCAGGCGCGCGACATCGGGGAGATCGGGGCCGTGCTCGCCGCCGTACAGCACGGGCACGACGAACTCGCGCGGCGCATGCGTGAGCGGCTCGTCCGGATCGAGCTCCCCCGCGACCGCCTGCACGATCGCATGCACGGCAGCGAGACTCGTGCGCTCGGCGTCGAACTCGATGAGCACGGATTCGTAGGTGGGGATCGCGCTGTGCACTCCGTCGATGCCGGGCGTCGTGACGGCCCGAGCGATCTTGTGCACGACGCGCCAGTCGATCTCGCGGTCGCCGGAGGCGCCGGAGACACGGATGGCGGACTCCCCCGTCTCCTGGATCCGGATCCGAACGGTCATCGGAGCCTCGCGCCGTCGAGCGGGGAGATCTCGACGTTCGCGGCCTCGAGGCGCGCGCGCACCTCGCGCGACAGCGCCACGGCACCGGGATTGTCGCCGTGCATCAGCAGCGTGTCTGCCGCGATGTCGAGCTCGGTGCCGTCGACGCTCGTGAGCACTCCCTCGGTAACGAGCCGCACCGAGCGGTCGGCCACCTCCGCCGGGTCGTGGATGACGGCTCCGGGTTCGCTGCGCGGCACGAGCGTGCCGTCCGACCGGTAGGCACGGTCGACGATGCCGACGATGCCGACGGCGAGACCCGCCTCGCGCGCGGCTGTCGCCAGTTCGCCGTCCTGGGCGAGGATGATCAGCCGCTCGTCGAATCCGCGCACAGCCTCGACGACGGCCTCCGCGTAGTCGCGGCGCACGGCGACGAGGTTTCCGAGACGACCGTGCGGCGCGACGTGGGCGAGAGCCGTGCCGTGGTGGGCCGCGAACGCGCTGAGCGCCCCCAGCTGGTAGGTGAGATCGGTGCGCACCTCGTGCGGGGTGAGGTCCATCGCACGTCGGCCGAAGCCGACGAGGTCGGGGAAGCTCGGATGAGCGCCGATCGCGATGCCCCGCTCGACGCAGGCGGCGACGGTGCGGTCCATGATGCGCGGATCTCCCGCATGGAATCCGCACGCCACGTTCGCCGATGTGAGCACGTCGAGCATGGCGTCGTCATCGCCCATGTTCCAATCGCCGAAGCTCTCACCGAGATCGGCGACCAGATCGATTCTCCGCGTCATTGCCTTCACCCTTCCACCGTTGGATCTCGCGCTCGCTATGGCGCCGACTGAACGCTATGCAATGTCACAACGACGCGCCAAGTTCGGCAAGAGCAGTTGCCATGAACGTGCCAGACTTTTCGTCAAGCATGCCAAAGTTTCCCGTCTTTTCGCGATATCACTCGGCACGAATGGCACACCTCGTGCCATGCCAGACTTGAGATCAATCGACCGAGCTGCCCGCACGTCACCCGCACCGCGGCGCGACGCAAACGAACAGGATGAGCATGACAGAACCCACGAAGCGACTGCGCGTCGTCGTCGCGACCGATCTTGCGGAGGAGCTGTGCCAGGAGATCGAACGCCTCGAACCGAGGATCGACCTCGTGCGCGACCACAGCCTCTATCGTCCGATGCGGTGGGCCGCCGATTTCGACGGCGACCCCGGCCACGTACGCACGAGCAGTGAGCAGGCGGAGTTCGACGCCCTCGTCGACTCGGCGGACGTGCTGTTCTCGATTCCGGATGTCAGCCCGGCTGCCCTCGCGCGCACGGTGCGGGCGAACCCCAACCTCAGATGGGTGCAGGTGATGGCCGCGGGCGGAGGCGGTCAGGTCAAGGCCGCGGGCCTCACGGAGCAGGAGCTCGATCGGGTCGTCTTCACGACGAGCGCGGGGGTGCACGGCTCGACGCTCGCGGAGTACGCCGTGTTCGGCGTGCTCGCCGGCGCGAAGGATCTGCCGCGCATCCGCCGCGCGCAGAGCGGGAGGACCTGGGAGAGCCGCTGGGAGATGCGCCATCTCGACGAGATGACCGTCCTCGTGCTCGGGCTCGGCGGCATCGGCACGGCCGCGGCCGCGAGGTTCTCGGCGCTCGGGGCCACAGTGTGGGGAACGAGCCGATCGGGCCGCACGGTGCCGGGCGTCGACCGTGTGGTGCCGCTCGATCAGCTCGGAGATGTCGTGGGCGAGGTCGACGCGATCGTCGTGACGCTGCCCGGCACCGAGAGCACCGCGCATCTCGTGGGCGAAGAACTGCTGTCGCGTGTGAAACCCGGCGTCATCGTCGCCAATGTCGGCCGCGGAACGGTGATCGACGAGAGGGCGCTCCTCGCCGCCCTCGACGACGGTCGCGTCGGTTTCGCCGCTCTCGACGTGTTCGAGCACGAGCCGCTCGCACCGGAGAGCCGGCTGTGGGATCACCCGCGCGTGCTCGTCACGCCCCACACGGCCGCGCTCTCGTCGCAGGAGGAGGCGCGCATCGCGCGGCTCTTCGCCGACAACGCACGGCGCTTCCTCGACGGCGAACCGCTGCGCAACGAAGTCGACACCGTCGAATTCTACTGATCGACCTGCCATGCGCCGTGCGGTTATCCGCACGGCGCATGGCACATTCTTTGCCACCAGGTGTGTGTCTGATTGGCGTAAAACCGCGGAACATGCAGCACGCGGCACTCACATTCGGCACGACCTTGGCAAGAGACTCGCACTTAATCGCCGTCTCGCCTTAGCTTTCAACAAGCGATCGATGAGCGATTCTGACTCGGCGAACGCCAACAACGACGTTGGGTATCCGACGTCCTGAGAGACCGAATACGCCGTTCCGGCGTACGACCTGCGAAGGACAACATCATGGCTGCAATCACACGCCGTCGTACCGCGACGATTCTCGCCGTCTCCACTGCGGGCGCGATCGCCCTCGCGGGCTGCAGCGGCGGAAGCTCCGCGGAGGGCGGTCCCGAATCCGGTGAGATCAGCATCATCGGCTACGCCGGCATCTGGGAGGAGCAGTACCGCGAGGCGGTCATCGACCCGTTCCTCGAAGAGCACCCCGACATCACGATCAGCTACTCGTCCAAGCGCTCGTCCGCCGAGATGCTGAGCGCGATCCAGTCGGAAGGCGGCCGGCCCGTCACCGACGTCGCGATCATGGACAGCGCCGTCTCCGACAGCGGCAACGAACAGGGCCTGTTCGAGAAGATCACCGAGGACGACGTGCCCAACCTGTCGAAGGTGAAGGACGAGTTCCAGCACGAGGACGGCTTCGGCCCGCTCGTCGGGCTCGACGCCGTCGGCCTGCTCTACGACACCGAGACGTTCTCGGAGGCGCCCACGAGCTGGGAGGTGCTGTGGGACGACGCGTACGCCGGCCAGGTGCAGGTCGTGGCGCCGCCGTCGGGCCTCGGGCTCAACCTGACCGCGATCACCGCGACCATGCTGGGCGAGGACTTCACCGAGTCCATCGACGAGGCCGTCGCCAAGCTCGCCGAGCTCGCGCCGAACGTTCAGTCGTGGGCGCCGAACCCCGACGAGTACCAGAGCATCATCACGGGCCAGACGGTGCTCGGCCTCGGCCAGAACGCACGCGGCCAGTACTACTCGGACGACAGCGACGGCAAGCTGGGCATCGCCTTCCCCGAGGAGGGAACCGTCTACCAGCGCAACGCGATCAACCTGTCGGCCGAGGCGCCGAACCCCGAGGCGGCGAAGACGTTCATCGACTACGCCCTGTCGGACGAGGCGCAGGCGGCCTTCGCCGAGGCGCTGTTCTACGCGCCGAGCACAGACGTCGAGCTGCCGTCCGAGGTCAGCGACCGCATCGTGCAGACCGACGGTTCGATGGAGATCATCGATCTCGACCCGACGTGGCTCGGCCAGGTGAGCGGCGAGTGGACCGACCGCTGGAAGCGCGAGATCATCGGCGGCTGACGCGCGGCCGCAGATCTTCTCACTCAACGAAGGACGGATATGGACAAGCTCTCGCTCGTCGGACTGACGAAGCAGTATGCGCAGGGCATCGCGCCCGCTGTCGATCGACTCGACATGAACGTCGAGGAGGGGCACCTCGTGTCCCTCCTCGGCCCCTCCGGCTGCGGCAAGACGACGACGCTGCGCATGGTGGCGGGCCTGATGGATCCGACCGCCGGACAGATCCTCGTCGACGGATCCGACATCACCGACACCCCCGTGCACCGGCGCGGAATGGGCATGGTGTTCCAGTCGTACGCGCTCTTCCCCCACATGAACGTGCACGAGAACGTCGCGTTCGGGCTGCAGATGCGGAAGAAGAGCAAGAGGGAACAGGACGCGCTCGTCACGCAGGCTCTCGAGATGGTGCAGCTCGGCCACCTCGCGAAGCGGCCCGTGAAGGCGCTCTCGGGCGGCCAGCAGCAGCGCATCGCGCTGGCGCGCGCCCTCGTCGTCGAGCCGACACTGCTGCTGCTCGACGAGCCGCTGTCGAACCTCGACGCGAAGCTGCGCGAGACGATGCGCACCGAGATCCGCCAGATCCAGCAGCGCACGCGCGCGACGACGCTGTTCGTCACCCACGACCAGGACGAGGCGCTCGCGATGTCCGACCGGATCGCCGTCATGAACGGCGGTCTGATCGAGCAGTTCGGGGCGCCCAGCGAGGTGTACGAGCGGCCGCGAACGCGCTTCGTCGCGAACTTCATCGGCCGCGCGAACCTCCTCACGGTCGCCGTGCGCGAGGAGAGCCCTCAGCCCGGGGGCGACTCGCGCTACGCGGTGGACGTTCCGGGCTTCGGCGTCTTCCCCGCGGTCGGCGAACCGGGCCTGCGGGGTCAGCGCACGCTGCTGATCCGCCCGCACCGACTGTCGGCGGCGCCGGTCGTCCCGGGCGTCGACGGACTCGACGGCGTCGTGGAGTCGCTGAGCTACACCGGCGACTCCGTGAGCTACACGGTACGCGTCGGCGAACAGCTCTTCGCGGCCGAGCGCCTCACGAGCGGTGCCGACCATCTCGCGCAGGGCGACCGTGCGACGGTGTCGTGGCGCGCCGAAGACGCCCTGGTGCTGCCCGAGAGCCTCGAGGAGTGACGCGATGACCGCCACCCAGACGCTCGCCGAAGCACGGGCCACGGGCCCGTACCTCGCGAGCGGCGAACAGGAGAAGCGCACGAAGCGCCGCAACCGGCGCATCGCTCTCGCGCTCGTGATCCCCGGGATCGTCGGGCTCGCGGTGAGCTTCCTGTTCCCGCTCGTGTACATGATCCGGATGGCCTTCAACGAGGGGTCCGGCAACGGCATCGTCGTCGAGACGTTCACGTTCTCGACCATCCTCGATCCGCTGACCGACTCGTACTACTGGAAGGTCACGGCCGACACGTTCCTGATGGGGCTCGTCGTCGGCGTGCTGTGCATCGTCGTGTCGTACCCGATCGCGCTGTTCCTCGCCCGCACCCAGAGCAAGTGGATGGGGCTGCTGCTCGCGGCCGCGCTCGCCCCGCTGCTCACGAGCGCGGTCGTGCGCACCTACGGATGGATGGTGCTTCTCGGTGACGACGGGCTCGTCAACTCGACGCTGCTGGGCATCGGCCTGATCGACTCGCCCATCCGCATGGCGAACAGCATGTCGGGCGTGATCATCGGCCTCGTCGAGATCTTCATGCCCTACGCGATCCTCGCGATGATCTCGGGCTTCGGCCGCATCAGCACGCAGCTCGAAGAGGCCGCGGGGTCGCTCGGCGCGAACAAGGCCAAGGTCTTCTTCCGCATCACCCTGCCGCTGAGCCTCCCGGGCGTGCTCACGGCGTTCCTGCTCGTGTTCGTGCTCTCGATCAGCACGTTCGTCACCCCGCGCCTGCTCGGCGGCGGCGTGGTGCAGGTGCTCGCGACCGAGATCTACGACCAGGCGACGGGGCTGCTGAACTGGCCGTTCGCGGCCGCGCTCGCGATCATCCTGCTGGTGCTGTTCGGCGCCGTCATCAGCGTCTACCAGGCGCTCATCAAGAAGATCGGAGGCTGAGCGATGACGACCACCGCACCCGTTCCGTTCCGGAAGAAGTTCGCCTGGGGCGGCCTCGCGTTCAAGACCGTCGTCGTGCTGGCGTACGTGTTCCTGCTGGCGCCGCTGCTGATCGTGTTCGTGATCTCGTTCAGCTCGAACCGGTACCTGTCGTTCCCGCCCGAAGGCTTCACCTTCGAGTGGTACCAGGCGCTCCCCCAGCAGACGCAGTTCATCGAGGGGCTGCAGACGAGCCTTCTGACGGCGTCGATCACGACCGTCATCGTGCTGCTGATCGCCGTGCCCGCGACGCTCGCGATCGACAGGTACGACTTCGTCGGCAAGGCTGCGCTGTCGGGCCTGTTCCTGTCGCCGCTGCTCGTGCCGACGATCGTGCTGGCGCTCGGCCTCGTGCTCGTGCTGGGGCCGCTCGGCCTCACCAACACCTACACGAGCATCGTGATCGGCCACATCGCGATCACCGTGCCGTACGTCGTGCGCACCACGCTCATGGCGCTGCAGACCTCGGACACCTCCTGCGAGGAGGCCGCCCGCGTGCTCGGCGCGAACGGTACGACCGTGTTCTGGCGCGTGACGCTGCCCATCATCCGACCCGGCGTGATCGCCGGAGCCGTGATGGCGTTCATCGTCTCGTTCGACGAGGCCGTGATCTCGCTGTTCGTCGCCGAGTCGGGCCGCCCGACCCTGCCGGTGCACGTGCTGCGCTACGTCGAGAACTCGGCGGATGCCGTGGTCGCTGCGCTCTCGGTGATCCTGATCCTGTTCTCGGTCCTGATCGTCGTGATCGTCGAGCGCGTCGTCGGGCTGAAGAACGCGCTGTAAGCCCGCTGACACCGATCGGCCCCTCGGAGGATTCCGAGGGGCCGATCGGTCGTGCGGGCGTCAGTCGCCGAGGCGGTTGCGCGTGCGCATGGCGCGTTCGGCCTCGCGCTTGTCCTGGCGCTCGCGCAGCGTCTGGCGCTTGTCGTACTCGGTCTTGCCCTTGGCGAGGCCGATCTCGACCTTGGCGCGGCCGTCGACGAAGTAGAGCTTGAGGGGCACGAGCGTGTAGCCGCCGACGGCGACCTTCTGCCCGAGCTTCGTGATCTCTTCCTTGTGCAGCAGCAGCTTGCGCTGGCGCTTCGCGGCGTGGTTCGTCCACGTGCCCTGCGAATACTGCGGAATGTTCACCTGGTCGACCCAGGCCTCGCCCTTGTCGATGAACGCGTAGCCATCGGTGAGGTTCGCGTGGCCGGCGCGCAGCGACTTCACCTCGGTGCCGCTCAGCACGAGTCCGGCCTCATAGGTCTTCTCGATCGTGTACTGGTGTCGTGCGCGACGGTTGACCGCCACGACCTTCTCGCCCTTTTCACGAGGCATGTGCGCACCTCCTTCGACTCTCGATGCAACAGCCCTCTAGTCTATGCCAGAGATCAGGCGCGCAGCCACCGGCGGATCGCGGCGCCCGCCGAGATCGCGGCCAGCACCACTCCGAGTGCGACGATGATCGGCACCACGTACCAGGCCTCTGCGAGGGTGACCCACGGGATCGCGCCGGCCTCGTCGGCGAGATAGCCTTCGACGCCCACGCGCACGCCGACGAGCACGGCGGCGCTCGCGAGCGCCGCACCGACGAACGCCGCGAGGATCCCTTCGAGCACGAAGGGCGTCTGGATCGTGCCGTTCGACGCGCCGACGAGGCGCATGATGCCGACCTCGCGGCGCCGGGCGAACGCCGACAGACGGATCGTCGTGGAGATCAGCAGCACGGCCGAGATCAGCATGAGCACGGCGACGCCGACTGCGATGTAGGTCGCGATCGTGAGCGTCGTGAACAGCGGATCGAGGTACTCGAGCTGGTCGGTGACCTCCTCGACTCCCTCCACGCCGTTGAACGCCTCGCGGATCACATCGGTCTGGTCGGGATTGATGAGGTTCACGTGGAAGATGGCGCTCGTCTGTTCGACCGTGATGAGACCCGCCAGCTCATCGTCGAAGCTCTCGACGAACGAGTCGTACGCCTCCTGCTGCGATTCGAACGTGGCCTCGTCGATGAGCGGCGCGAGCGTGGATCCGTCGAGCTGGCTCTGCACCTTGTCGATCTGCTCGTCGGTCGCCGTACCGTCGACGCACGTGTCGCCGTCGGAGATCGACGAGCACATGTAGATGTCGACCTGCGCGCGATCCTGGAAGTAGGAATTCGTCTTCTGGATCTGCGCCTGCATCAGCAGCGCGGCACCGACGAACGTGAGCGACACGAACGTCACGAGGATGACCGAGACGACCATCGACGCATTGCGCCTCAGCCCCTGGAACGCCTCCGACAGGATGAGGGAGAGATTCACGAGGTCGGCCCCACTTCGTCGTCGTGCGAATCGGCGAGACCCAGGCGATCGGCCATGCCGAGCTCATCGACCTCGACGTCGATCTGCGGCAGTGTCGTGCGATCGGTCTCCGACGCGCCGTCGTCTTCGCGCGCCGCGTCGGACTGCGGCGCCTCCTGCATCTCGGGCTCGGGCTCCTGCTCCGGATCTCGTTCGGGCGTCGGGATCAGGCCGGTCAGCGTCTCGCGCTGCACTTCCTGGGCCGCCGTGAGCGCGGCCAGCGCCGCGGCGCCGCGCTCCGCCTCGGGGCGCAGCGTGCGCACGGCGGAGGTGTCTCCGTAGGATCCGCGCTGCTCATCGCGCACGAGCACGCCCTCGCTCAGCTCGATCACGCGGCGCTGCATCTGGTCGACGAACCCGGCCTCGTGCGTCGCCATGACGACGGTCGTTCCCGCGGCATTGATCGACTCGAGCACGCGCATGACCTCGACCGACGTCGTCGGGTCGAGGTTGCCGGTCGGCTCATCGGCCAGCACCACCGCCGGACGGTTCACGATCGCGCGCGCGATCGCGATGCGCTGCTGCTCGCCGCCCGACAGCTCGTGCGGCATGCGTTTGCCCATCGACTCGAGACCGACGCGCTCGAGTGCTTCGGGCACGGCCGTCTTGATGAAAGCGCGCGAGCGGCCGATGACCTTGAGCGCGAACGAGATGTTCTGCGACACCGTCTTGGTCGGCAGCAGGCGGAAGTCTTGGAAGACCGTGCCGATGTTGCGACGGAAGTAGGGGGTGCGCCGGTCGCTCAGCGTGCGCGTATCGCGCCCGAGCACGAGCACGCGCCCATCGGAGGGGATGTCCTCGCGCATCATCAGCCGGAGGCACGACGACTTCCCCGATCCCGATGCGCCGACGAGGAACACGAACTCGCCGCGCTCCACCTCGAAGTCGATGCCATCGAGCGCGGGGCGTTTCGTGCCGCGATAGCGCTTCGTCACTTTTTCGAACCGGATCATGTCCCCACGAGAGTACGCGGCGTCCGTCGCGCGAAGCGCGATCGACACGGGCGCGCCACGCGACGCACGCCACTTTAGGAGGATCGGTCCCCGGGCACGACGCGGAATACCCGAAGAGGCCGGCGCACGTGGTGCAGAATTGGGCCATGAGCAACGCACCCACGGACGTATCCGACGATCCGAGAGCGCTCCGCAGCCGCCGGCGCCTCGCCGAAGCGCTCCTGCGCATGCTCGGACGCGAGGAGCTGGAGAGCATCGGCGTCGCCGAACTGTGTCGCGAGGCCGGCGTGCATCGCACCACGTTCTACGGCCACTACGACAGCGTCGGCGACCTCGCAGCAGAGGTGTTCGCGTCGATGATCGATGAGGCGAGCGCTGTCACACCCCCACGCGGGCAGTCGATCGAGCGCGTCTCGCAGGCCTACCTCGATGCGGCCATCGCGATCCTCGACGCCGTCTCGCGAGATCGCCTCGCGATCCGTACGCTGCTCGATTCCGACGTGTCGCACGCCTTCCGCGCACAGATGCGCAAGCATTTCATCCACCGGGCCGACGTCGCGATCGGGGTCATGCGCGACAACGGCATCGATCTGCCCGACGACACCGATGTCGGGGCCGCGTTCATCGCCGGGGGAATGGTCAGCACGATCGAGCTCTGGGCGAGCGGCGCGCACGACGACTCGGAGGCCTTCGCCCGCCGCATGTTCGCGAACATGCCGGCCTGGTGGCCGCGGCCCGACTGACCGCGGCCTACTGCACCGAGCGCACGTTCAGGTCGCGAGCGAGCTGGTCGCGCTGCTCGATGACGATGCGGCGCAGCGCGGCGGGGGCTGCGGCGTTGTTCTCGAGCCAGCGATCGACGAGGTCGAGCGAGTCGGTCTGCGGGAACAGGCCGCGCACCAGCCGCCGTGAGATCTCGATCGAGCGGCTCGCCCAGGCGTCGCGGATGCGCGCGAAGTAGTCGGCGTCGAACGATGCGATGAGATCGCGCCGGCCGCCCGCACGGAAGCCCTCGAGCGTCGCGCTCAGGTGATCGTTGGTGAGACTCTCGTCGCTCCATGCCGATTCCCACGCCGCGCGGCGCACATCGGCATGCGGGCGCGAGGCGAGCGCCGCCACGTGCTCGGTTCGACCCGACATCGTGTCGTCGCGCTCGAGCTCGGCGCGGATCTCCGCTTCGGACAGCTCGCCCGTCGTCGCAAGAGCGCGCACCCACGTCCATCGCAGGTCTGCGTCGAGCGCCAGCCCCTCCGGCGCCGGGCGGTCCCCCGCGAGGATCGCGCGGATCTCTTCGGCGCGCGCGACGTCGTACGAGGCGGCGGATCCGACCGCGCGCGCCCACGCGAGCTGGGCGCCGCTTCCCGCCTCGGCACCCGCGAGCCCCTCCCACACGGTCGCGAGCCAGATCGCGCGCGCCGGCTGCCGATCCGCGTCGGCGACGAAGTGGTTCGTCGTGAATGCGGCGTTCGCGAGCGTTCCCGCCAGGATGCCGACGTTGCTCTCGGCGGGCGCGTGACGGCGCACGATCTCGAGGTAGCGCACCGCCGACAGCTCGCCGTCGCGCGTGGCATTCCAGAGCGCCGACCACACGAGACCGCGCGCGAGCGCGTCGTCGATGGTCGACAGCGCCCGGGCAGCCGCCTTCAGCGAGCGGTCGTCGAGCCGCACCTTCGCATACGTCAGGTCGCCGTCGTTGATCAGCGCGAGATCGGCGTCGGCGAGATCGACCGGAGTGCGCTCCGCCAAGATGTCGACGTCGACACCGCCCGTGCGCACGAGAGACCCGTCGTCGAACGAGTACAGACCGATGCGCAGGCGGTGCGGGCGCGGATCCTTCTGCACGAGCACCGTGCGATCGTCTTCGAGCGTGAGCGTCGACATGCCGGTCGTCTCGAGCCATGCCTCGGACCATGCGCGCACGTCGCGACCGGATGCCGCCTCGAGCGCGACGAGCAGGTCGTCGAGGGTCGTGTTGCCGAAAGCGTGGTCGCGGAAGTAGGAACGGGCCCCGGTGAAGAACGCCTCTTCGCCGACGAAGGCCACGAGCTGCTTGAGCACCGAGGCGCCCTTGGCGTACGTGATGCCGTCGAAGTTGAGCTTCGCCGCCTCGAGATCGGGGATGTCGGCGACGATCGGGTGGGTCGTGGGCAGTTGGTCCTGCTCGTACGCCCAGGCTTTGCGGCGGTTCGCGAACGACGCCCACGCATCGGTGAACCGCGTCGCGGCGACCGACGCATGCGCGCCCATGTAGTCGGCGAACGACTCTTTGAGCCAGAGGTCGTCCCACCACGTCATGGTGACGAGATCACCGAACCACATGTGCGCCATCTCGTGCAGGATCGTGTTCGCTCGGCCCTCGTGCTGCGCGTCGGTCGCAGCCCCGCGGAACACATAGCTCTCGGTGAAGGTCACGAGGCCCGGGTTCTCCATGGCGCCGAGGTTGTACTCGGGCACGAAGATCTGGTCGTACTTGCCCCAGGGGTACGGGTAGTCGAACGCGCCCGAGAAGAAGTCGAGTCCGTTGCGGGTGATCTCGAAGATCTCGTCGCTGTCGAGGTGCTCGGCGAGCGACGCGCGGCAAAACGCTGCGAGCTCGACGCGCTCGGATCCGCGCACCCACTCCGCCGTGACGCGGTGATAGGGGCCGGCGGCGACCGACGTGATGTACGACGAGATCGGCAGGGTCGGCGCGAACTCGACGGTCTGCGTGGCGCCGCCGCCGACCTGGGTGACGGCGCGCTGGTTGCTCAGCACATGCCATCCGGCGGGCGCCGTGACGACGAAGGTGTAGGCCGCCTTCATGTCCGGCTGCTCGAAGCAGGCCATCACACGCCGCGAGTCGGCCGGCTCGTACTGCGTGTACAGGTAGGTGCGGCTATCGACCGGATCGGTGAACCGGTGCATGCCCTCTCCCGAGCGGCTGTATGCGCCGACCGCCTCGATGACCACCTCGTTGTGCTCGGCGAGCCCTGTGACCTCGATCCGTGCACCGTCCCACATGATCGGGTGCTCCGCGCCGTTGACCGTCACGCGGTCGACGGACTCTCCGATGAAGTCGATCCATGTGCGTTCGACGGCGGCGTCGAAGCGCAGCGTCGAGGTTGTGAGGAACCCGGTCTGCTCGAGATCCGGCGCCGACGAAATGTCGAGATCGACGCGGATCGACGCGAGGCTGACGCCGGCGGATCGCGCCGATGTCTCTTCGCGGGTCAGGTTGGCGGCGAGATTGGTGCTCATTCCCCCATCGTAGGCACCCCGCGGCCCGCGACGACGCGGCTAGAGCGCCGCGTGCAGGGCGTCGAACGCGTGGAAGACGCGATCGGCGTACAGCAGCGGCTGCGCCGCCTCACCGAGATCGGCCGAGGTGATCTCGGCGACGACGAGCACAGATCCGCCGACCGAAACGGTGTCGATGATGCTGCCCGCGAGGCGGTTGCGCACGCCGGCGAGCCGCGGAACGCGGTTCTCGTCGTACGTCCATCCCTGGCCCTCGGCGAACCGGTCGCCGCCCGAGGTCGCGAACTCGGTGGCCGTCGCCGCATGCTCCGGAGTCAGGAAGTGGATCTGCAGGTTGTCGGCCCGCAGCAGCGCGCCGGCCGTTCCCGTTGCGCGCGTCACCGAGAACGACACCGCGGGCGGATCGATCGCGACCGACGACACACTCGAGGCGGTCAGGCCCACATGACCCTCGGGCGTGACCGCCGTGATGAGCGTCACGGCAGCGGGGTGGTCTCGGAACACGTGCTTGAAACGATCGACCAGACCATCGTCGGAAGAAGTCATACTCCGACGGTAACCCCGACCGCGCCCACGGCAGATTCGTGTGTCGTTCGGTTTCACTTCCCGCGCGCCTCTGGCACGGGTTGCGCCCCTCAGCCGATGATGCCGTTGTCAGCGAGCCATGCGGTGGCGATGTCGGCGGGCGACTTCTCGTCGACCTGGCTCTCGACGTTGAGGGCGACGAGGCTCTCGGGCGTCAGCTTCTCGCTCACCGCATCGATGACGGGGGCGAGCTCGTCGGCGCGATCGGCATCGGCGATCGGCACGACGTTGGAGGCGAGGATGAGCGACTCGGGGTCGTCGAGCACGACGAGGTCGTCGGTCTGGATGCGCGGGTCTGCGGTGAAGACGTTCGCGACGTCGATCGTGCCCGCGAGCAGATCTTCGACCGTCGTGTCGCCGGTCGCCGAGAAGTCCACATCGATGCCGTACACGCTCGCCAGCCCGTCGGGGCCGTACGGGCGCTCGGCGAGCTCCGGCGGGCCGCCGAGCGTGAGCGGATCGGTGATCTCGGCCAGGTCGGCGATCGAGGCGAGGTCGTGCTCTTCGGCGAACGCGCTCGTGACGGTGTACGAGTCCTGGTCGCTGGCCGAAGCCTGCTCGAGCGCCGTGAGGCCGTCGGGCAGGGCATCCTGCAGTTCGGCGTAGACGTCGTCGGCGGATCGCGCCGTGGTCGCGTCGTCGAAGTACTGCAGGAGGTTGCCGGTGTACTCCGGGAACAGCGTGATCTCGCCGCTCTCGAGCTGCGGCATGTAGGCGTCGCGCTGGCCGATGTTGAACTGCCGCTCGACCTCGAGCCCCGCGTCCTCCAGCGCCTGCGCATAGATCTCGGCGATCGTCTCGTTCGAGTAGTAGGCCTGCGATCCGACGACGATCGCGTCCGATGAGGACTCTTCCTCGTCGGGCGTCGCCAGCGGATCGGATGACGAGCATCCGGCGAGCGCTGCGGCGGCGAGCGCCGTGGTCAGGATCGCGCCGGTGCGCAGGAATCGTGTGGAGTGCATGGGAGGTTTCTCGCTTTCAGTGTCGAGATGCGGCGGCCGGTTCGCGGCCGCTGCGCAGGGTCGTGGTCGTGTCGGTCCTCAGCCCGCGCGGCTCGGCCCGACGCTGGGCGAGGCCGAGGAGCGCGTCGAGCACGAGCGCGACGACCGCGACGAGCAGTGCCGCGCCGAGGATCATGTCGTAGCGCCGGAGCGCGAGGCCGGTGATGATCGGCAGGCCGAGCCCGCCGAGATTGATGTAGGCGGCGATCGTGACGGTCGCGACGACCTGGAGCGCGGCCGAACGGATGCCGCCGACGAGCAGCGGGAGGCCGAGCGGCAGTTCGACGCGCAGGAAGATCTGCCACTCCGACATGCCGACGGCGCGCGCCGCATCGATCGTCGCGCGGTCGATCGCTTCGAGTCCGGAGTATGCTCCTGCCAGCAGCGACGGGATCGCGAGGATCACGAAGGTGACGATCGCCGCTTCGGGCTTGTGGAGTACGCCGAACAGCAGCACGAGCAGGATCAGCAGGCCGAACGACGGGATCGCGCGGGCGGCGCCCGAGATGGCCACCGCGAGCTCTCTGCCGCGACCGGTGTGGCCGATGATCCAGCCGGCGGGCAGCGCGAGGACCGACGCCGCGACGACCGAGAGCAGGGTGAGCCACAGGTGCTGCAGCATCAGCATGTGGAGCGCGCGGTCACCGCTCCACTGCTCCCCCGACGTCAGCCATGCGATCGCGTCGGTCACGAGGTTCATGCGGCGCTCACCCGCCTCGCGCGACGGCCCGTCTGCTTGCGGTCCCAGGGCAGTAGGGTGCGCTTCGCCGCGACGAGCAGCGCATCGATGATGAGCGCGATGAGCGCGACGACGACGAGGCCGGCGAATACCTCGGCGATGATGCGGCGCTGCAGTCCGTTCGTGAACAGGTAGCCGAGGTTGCTGACACCGACGAGGATCCCCACTGTGGCGAGCGAGATCGTGCTCACCGCGGCGACGCGCAGTCCGGCCAGGATCACGGGGCCCGCGAGAGGCAGGTCGACCGCCCAGAAGCGGTGACGATCGCTGTACCCGACCGCGGTGGCCGACTGGCGCACGACGGGATCGACGGAATCGAGGCCGTCGGTCACCGCTCGCACCATGATCGCGACCGCGTAGATCGTCAGAGCGATCACGAGGTTCACCTCGCTCGTCGCGGGGAACCCGGCGAGGACCGGCAGGATCAGCAGGAGCGCGAGCGAGGGAATCGTGTAGAGCAGCCCGGTGACCGTGAGCAGGGTCGCGCGCGCCCGGCCGTACCGCCAGGCCGCCCAGCCGAGCGGCAGGGAGACGACGAATCCGCACACGATCGCGATGAGGCTCTGCCGCAGATGATCGATCGCCAGCGAGCCGATGAGCGAGAGATTGTCGAACGCCCACCCCACGTCAGGGCCCGCCCTCGATCAGCGTGCCCTGTGTGCGGCCCTCGGCGTCGACGAGCACCGGCCCGTTCGGCGTCTGCTTGATCCGCAGGGCGCGCTTGCCGCGCTGCGCGCCGACGAATGCGGCGACGAAATCATCGGCGGGCGCTTCGATGATCTCGCTCGGGGAGCCGACCTGCAGCGTGCGTCCGCCCGCGGCGAGGATCACGACCTGATCGCCGAGCAGAAACGCTTCGTCGATGTCGTGCGTGACGAAGATCACGGTCTTGTCGAGCTCGGTCTGCAGGCGGATCAGCTCCTGCTGCAGCTCGGCGCGCACGATCGGGTCGACGGCGCCGAACGGTTCGTCCATCAGCAGAATGTTCGGGTCTGCCGCAAGCCCCCGTGCAACCCCGACGCGCTGCTGCTGACCGCCCGAGAGCTGCCGCGGATAGCGATCCGCCATATGAGGCTCGAGCCCCACGGTGTCCATGAGCTCGAGCGCGCGAGCCCGCGCCGTCCGCCGGGTCTCGCCGAGCAGCCGCGGCACGGTGGCGATGTTGTCGGCGACCGTGAGATGCGGCAGCAGACCGGCGTTCTGCATGACGTATCCGATGCGTCGGCGCAGCGACACCGGCGGCACGTCGGCGACGTTCTCGCCGTCGATCTCGACGGCCCCCGACGTTGGATCCAGCATGCGGTTCACCATGCGCAACAGCGTTGTCTTGCCGCTGCCGGACGAGCCGACGAGCACCGTCGTCTTGCGCGACGGCGCGACCAGAGAGAACTCGGTGACGGCGCTGGTGCCGTCGGGGAAGCTCTTGCAGACATCGCGGAACTCGATCATGGGGCGGTAGAGCTCCTCACGGTGTCGAACGTGCCTCCGTGGGCACGCGGATCTGTCTCGACCCTATGCCCACAGCGGCGGTCGCGGTATCTTCTTCCTCAACTCCGCGATCCGCCTGAGCATCATCCTGCGAAAGAAGGCCGCATGAGCACCTCCGCACCCGGCACGACCGACTACGACCTGATCGTCATCGGGGCAGGTCCCGTCGGCGAGAACGTCGCCGACTACGCCACGAAGGGCGGCCTGCGCACCGCCATCGTCGAATCCGAGCTCGTCGGCGGCGAATGCTCGTACTGGGCGTGCATGCCGTCGAAGGCACTGCTGCGCTCGGGCAGCGCGCTCCGCGCAGCCCGGCGCGTGCCCGGGGCGCGCGAGGCCGCCTCCGGCGACCTCGACGTCGAAGCCGTGTTCGCCCGGCGCACGGAGTTCACGAGCGACTGGGACGACCACGGTCAGGAGGAGTGGCTGGACTCCGCGGGCATCGAGCTGATCCGCGGCCGCGGCCGCCTCGTGGGAACCGGTCGCGTCGACGTCGAGGGTCGCGAGTACTCCGCACGCGCTGTGGCGATCGCCACCGGATCCGTGCCCGTGGTGCCGGACGTTCCCGGCCTCGCCGATGCATCGCCGTGGGGCACGCGCGAGGCGACCTCGGCGGATCACGTGCCGCCGCGCCTCGTCGTGCTGGGCGGCGGCGTCGCCGGCACCGAGATGGCGTTCGCCTACGCATCGCTCGGCTCACGCGTCACGGTGCTCGCGCGCCACACGCTGCTCGGCAGGGAGGAGCCGTTCGTGGGCGAGCGGATCGCCGAGGCTCTCGCCGAGGAGGGCGTCGACGTGCGCCTCGGCACGAGCGCGGCGCGGGTCGAGCGCGGATCCGACGGACTCGTCAGCGTGGCCCTGACGGACGGCGAGGAGATCGTCGCCGAAGAGATCCTCGTCGCCACCGGCCGCCGCCCGGCGACCGACGGCCTCGGGCTCGACGCGGTCGACGTCGATGCCGCGCCGACGGTCGACGACACGATGCTCGTGAGCGGCACCGACTGGCTCTATGCCGTCGGCGACGTGAATTCGCGCGCGCTCCTCACTCATCAGGGCAAGTACCAGGCCCGCGCGGCGGGATCCGTGATCGCCGCCAGGCTGAATGGCGACCCCGTATCGGATCAGCCGTGGGGCGCGCACGTCGCGACGGCCGATCACGCCGCCGTGCCGCGGGTGGTGTTTTCGGATCCCGAGGTCGCGGCGGTCGGGAACACGGAAGAGGGCGCGCGCTCTGCGGGCCTGAACGTGCGCACGGTGCAGTTCGATCTCGGTGCGATCGCGGGAGCGAGCCTGCACGCCGACGGGTATGCGGGCCTCGCGAAGCTCGTGATCGATGCCGACCGCCGCGTCGTCGTCGGCGCCACGTTCCTCGGGCAGGATACGGCGGAGCTGGCGCACGCGGCGACGATCGCGATCGTGGGCGAGGTGCCGATCGAGCGCCTCTGGCATGCGGTACCGGCCTACCCGACGATCAGCGAGGTCTGGCTGCGGCTGCTCGAGACGTTCGGCTGAGCGCGCGTCGGGCGAGCGAGCCGCGTGCGGGATCGGTAGGTTTTAGTCATGACCACTCCTGTCGACCCCACCCAGACATCCGCCTGGAACGAGCTCCTCGAGCTCGGCGACGGCTTCTCCCCCGATCTTCGCGCGTGGTTCGATGAGGACCCGGGCCGCGCCGAGCGCCTGAGCCTGTCGGCCGGCGACCTGCACGTCGACCTGTCGAAGAACCTCGTGACCGACGACATCCTCGCCGCTCTCGTGCGACTCGCCGAGCAGACGGGCGTTCCCGAGCGCTTCGCCGCGATGATTGCCGGCGAGCACATCAACACCACCGAAGACCGCGCCGTGCTGCACACGGCGCTGCGCCGCCCCGCGGGTTCGCCCCTGGAGATCGACGGTCAGGACATCGACGGCGACGTGCAGGAGGTGCTCGGCCGCATCGATGCGTTCGCGAACCGCGTGCGCTCGGGAGAGTGGACGGGCGCGACCGGCAAGCGCGTCACGCACATCGTGAACATCGGCATCGGCGGAAGCGACCTCGGACCGGTCATGGTCTACGAGGCGCTCGCCCCCTACGCCGACGCCGGGATCGAGGCGCGCTTCGTCTCGAACATCGATCCGACCGACATCGCGCAGAAGACGGCCGATCTCGACCCCGAGACAACGCTGTTCATCGTCGCGTCGAAGACGTTCACAACGCTCGAGACGCTCACCAACGCGCGTCTCGCGCGCGAGTGGCTCTGGCAGGGCCTCGGCCTGACGGGCGAGACCGAGAAGAAGGAAGCGGTCGCGAAGCACTTCATCGCGCTGTCGACGGCTCTCGACCTCGTCGCGGAGTTCGGCATCGACCCCGACAACGCCTTCGGCTTCTGGAACTGGGTGGGCGGTCGCTACTCGGTCGACTCCGCGATCGGCACGTCGCTCGCCATCGCACTCGGTCCCGAGGTGTTCCGCGAGTTCCTCGCCGGCTTCCACACCGTCGACGAGCATGTGCGCACGACCCCGCTGGCCGAGAACGTGCCCGTGCTGATGGGCCTGCTCAACGTCTGGTATACGAACTTCCTCGGGGCGCAGTCGCACGCCGTGCTCCCCTACGCACAGCAGCTGCACCGCTTCCCGGCGTACCTGCAGCAGCTCACGATGGAATCGAACGGCAAGTCGGTGCGGTGGGACGGCTCGCCCGTCACGACCGACACGGGCGAGATCTTCTGGGGAGAGCCCGGCACGAACGGTCAGCACGCGTTCTACCAGCTCATCCACCAGGGCACGCGCCTCATCCCCGCCGATTTCATCGCGTTCGCGACCCCCGCCTACCCGCTCGAAGACGGCGGCCGCGACGTGCACGGTCTGTTCCTCGCGAACTTCCTCGCGCAGACGAAGGCACTCGCATTCGGCAAGTCGGCGGAGGAGGTCGAGTCAGAGGGCACCACCGGATCGCTCGTCGCCGCCCGCACCTTCGACGGCAACCGCCCGACCACGTCGATCTTCGCCCCGGCGCTCACGCCGAGCGCGCTCGGCCAGCTGATCGCCCTGTACGAGCACATCACGTTCACGCAGGGCGTGATCTGGGGCATCAACTCGTTCGATCAGTGGGGCGTCGAGCTCGGCAAGCAGCTCGCGCTCGAGATCGCACCGGCGATCGAGGGCGACGAGCAGGCGATCGCCGCGCAGGACTCGTCGACCCAGTCGCTGCTCGCGTACTACGCGAAGCACCGCAAGTAGGCTCCGAGCTGCAGAAGGGCTGAGCACCGCGCCCCAGGGCGCGGTGCTCAGCCCTTCTATCATTCCGCGCGTGGCCGCACCACCCCCCTCTCCAGCGCCCCGCCGGAGTGGCATGGTGGGCAGTGTCCGTCACCTCGGGCAGCCGTGTTCGACGAAAGGATGACACCCATGACGCACCTCACCGGAAAACGCGTCGCGTTCCTCGCGACGGATGGCTACGAGGACAGCGAACTGACCGACCCGTGGGACGCTGTGCAGTCGGCGGGTGCAACGGCCGTGATGGTGTCGCCGCTTCAGGGCGATGTCACCGGCAAGAACGGCCACCGCCAGCCGGTTGATGTGCGGGCGTCGGAAGCGTCGGCAGATCGCTTCGACGCGCTCGTGCTGCCGGGCGGCGTCGTCAACGCCGATCACATCCGTCTGGACGAAGACGCGGTGAGCTTCACGCGCGACTTCTTCGCTCAGCACAAGCCGGTCGGCGTGATCTGCCACGGCGGGTGGATCCTCATCGAGGCCGGTGTCGTGGAAGGGCGCACGATCACGAGCTATCCCAGCCTCGCAACCGATCTGCGCAACGCCGGGGCGACCTGGGTCGACGAAGAGGTCGTGGTCGACCAGGGCCTCGTCTCCAGCCGCACCCCAAAGGATCTGCCGGCGTTCTGCGACAAGGTCGTGGAGGAGATCGCCGAGGGCCCGCACTCCGGGCAGACGGCGTGAGAGGAGACGAGAACATGACGACTCTGACAGACCCCCGCACCAAGCACCTCCGCGGGCCGTTCCCGAAAGACGACGGTGCGCAGCCGGGCCTGACGGAGGAGACGTTCCCGCGCCCCGACCACGGTGAGGACTCCTATCGGGGATCCGACCGTCTCGTCGGCCGTCGCGCGCTCATCAGCGGCGGCGACTCCGGAATCGGCCGTGCTGTCGCGATCGCCTTCGCGCGCGAGGGCGCCGACGTCGCCATCAGTTACCTCCCCGAAGAGCAGGAGGACGCCGAACGCACCGCAGCGCTCGTCGAGGACGCCGGTCGCACGGCCGTCCTGCTGCCGGGAGACGTCTCCGCGGAGGAGACCGCCACGTCGACGGTCACCGAGGCCCACGAGAAGCTGGGCGGCCTCGACCTGCTCGTGCTGAACGCGGCGTATCAGAAGCAGCGCGAGGACGACGCCGACATTCCGACGGAGGAGTTCGACCGCGTGATGCGCACGAACCTCTACGCCCCATTCTGGATGGCCCGAAAGGCGCTGCCGCTCATGCCCGCCGGCAGTTCGATCATCGTGACGACATCGATCCAGGCCTTCGCTCCCTCGCCGGGTCTGCTCGACTACGCGATGACGAAGGCGGCGCTGGTCGCATTCGTACAGGCCCTCGCCTCCCAGCAGGGTTCCGAGGGGATCCGGGTGAACGGTGTCGCGCCCGGTCCGATCTGGACGCCGCTGATCCCGGCCACCGGCTGGCCGGAGAGTCTGCCGAAGTTCGGATCGGACTCGCCGCTCGGACGGGCCGGACAGCCCGCAGAGCTCGCGGGAGCATACGTCTACCTCGCGTCGGAGGACGCGTCGTACACGTCGGGCACGGTCCTCGCCGTGACCGGCGGCAAGCACCTCTGAGAAAGGACCCACCATGGCAGAGAATGCTGGCGGCACCGAAACCCATGCAGCTTGGGGCGCGGGGAATCCGCACCTCATCGTCTCGTCCGAGGACGGGCGCTTCACGTTCTCGCTCGAACAGCAGGAAGTGACGATCGGATCGGCGGCGGGGAACGCGCTGACGCTCCCCGACACTGATGCGGTGCACGCGACGATCGTGCACGACGATCGGGACGAGTACGTGCTCACGCTGCACGGCGAGGGCGAGATGAATGCGAACCCTCACGCCGAGGGCACGCACGAGGGCGACCGCTCGGAGACGCTGCGCACGGGCGCGTCATTCACGGCGGGGCCCTGGCGCTTCGTGTTCCAGCGCGAAGAGTTCGCGGATCACGGCCGTCCGTTCGGCGGCCGCCAGGGCGGCGAGTACTCGGATCAGCCGCCGCAGCCGCGCCGTCCGGACTACACGCAGGACCGGAGCGGATCCGATCGTCCCCCGGGCGTAGAGGTCGACGAGCACTGAGCCCGGCGCGCGGGTCGCCTCGCCGCTCCGAAACGGGCGGCGAGGCGATCCGGCATCACCCCTCGGGAGGTGCGGTCTGATCCAGATCGAGCATGATCCCGCCCGTCGAATGCGACGACGCGGACATCTGCTCCAGCCAGGCGGGGCTCAGTGAGGTGCGTTCCACAGAGTCGAAAACGAAGTGCAGCGGCACCGACGGATGCAGCCACACGGTGCTGCGACCGCCGGGCTCTGCGTCGCGGTGAATCCACGAAAGAGTGAAGCTCTCCTGCCGGCGGAACTTCGTGATGATCACCAGCTTCAGGTGCGCGAGAAGAACGTCGTTGATCTCGATCTCGTGGCTGTTGTCGTATCGGAGCCTGCCCATATCAGTACCCTTTCCTCACGCTGACGGTTCGGCGACGCTCGACGACGCGGAAGATTCGGGTGGCTCGGGCACGATGTGCAGTCCGCGCGGAGAATTCGCGGTGTGCGCGAGTGCCTCGACCCACGCGGGGTTGAGCGCGGGCCTCCGGCTTCCGTAGAACTTGAACACCAATGGCTGTGCCGGATGGACCCAGACGCTCGTGCGGCCGTCGCCGAGACTCGAGTCGTCGCGCCAGGTGAAGAAGAACGGTTCGGCGCGACGGAGCTTGGCCCCGATCACGGCATGCACATGCGCGAGCGCACGATCCTCTATCTCCACTTTCACCGTATCGGAATAGACGAACTTGCCCATGTACTACCTCGGTTCAGTTGACGCGGAGGGGAGCGGATACTACGAATCTCACAATTGCAGTATCGAGGGGGCCTCGCAACTTGCGAGGCCCCCTCGATACTGCCACGTCAAAGACGGATATCCGGGTCGACGCCCTCCGTCGTGTCGGGCCTGACGCCGGCATCGGCCCCGGACTCACCGTCCGCGACTTCACCACGCCAGGCGCCCGTGGCCGCACCGCGCTCGGCGATGAAGTCGGCGAATCGGTCGAGGTCGCGCTCGGCGGCCATCTCGTCGAGATTGAGCACCGCGCCGGCCTTCTCGACGATGCCCTCGGGCGCCCAGCTCATGAGCAGCGTCACTCGCGTGCCGCCCTCCTCGGGCTCGAACTGCACTTCGCCGGTGTGCGCCGGTTCTTCAACGCTCGCCCAGCTGATCTTCTGATCCGGCACCTGCTGGGTGATCACGGCGTCGAACGTCCGCTCGGCACCGCCGATCTCGACATCCCAACGGGTATGCGTATCGTCGATCTGATAGATGCTCTTCACAGCCGACATGAAGCGCGGGAACTCTTCGAACTGCGTCCACTGGTCGTACACGCGGCGCACCGGTGCGTCGATCAGTCGAGACGCGGTGACTTGGGTGATCATCATGTGCTCCTTTCTGCGGGGAGACTGCGATGCTACGGCGCGCAGGCCCGCCGTGTCCGGGGGTTCCCCTGCCCGTGTCGATCGGGTATACGCCTCATTTCGGCACGCGCCCGCGGTCGAAGGCCTTCGCATAGATCTCCTCGGATTCATCGAGCACGTCGGAGCCAAGAATCGCGAGCGGCGCCACGTCGGCGAGGAGCGGTTCATTGTCGGGACCACGGCCGACCTCGCGCCCGGTGAGCACCCACGCGAACTTTCTGCCGCCGACGCGCTGCAGCTGGCGATACTGCACGAGCTGGCGAGCGACCCACTGCTCGATCGGGCGCGTCCACCACGATTCGGGTGTGAGCGGGTTCGCCGAGAGCCCGGGCATCGTCAGTCCGCTCTCTCCGTCGATGCTCTGCTCACGAGCATCGTGTTTGGGCCCCTCGCTGTGCCGCACGAAGAGCGGCCCGAGCGCTCTCTCCAGCAGCGCGATCTCGCCGACCGTGCGACACACGATGATGGATCCGCTGACTTCTGTGCTGTATTCGTCTGACATGTCTCCTCCAAGGACGCGTCGGGACATGTCGGCAAGCTACGTCTCACCGCCTGGTGCACCTAGAGGGTTCTGCTCAGCGAAGAATTGCGCTAGCACAATGCGGCGCAGCGGGTCAGTCGACCTGCTCGCGCTGCGTTTCGATGAACTCGACATCCTCGTGCGACAGCACGGCTGCGCTGGGGATCTCCTCCCCCGTTATGGCCGAGATCTCTTCGCGCACCTGGTCGGTCAGAGGCTTACCGGGCGCCTCGACGAGCTCATGCTTCGCGTCGATCGACAGTTGCGGCCACCACTCGTGAATGTTGTGCATGGTCTTCCTTCCTCGGCATCACCGTCGGCGCAAGGGTTCGTGCGCCGGGCCCTGCTGCGCCAGGCTACGTGGCGACCGGCGCGTTGTCACGAGGGTTTCCGCGCTGTCGCCGAACCGCTAGCATCTGTGCCGGGCAGCTCAGCGCCGCCGGGCGAACAGTGCGTGCAGCAGCGGCAGCACCGACACTGCCATCAGCGTGACGCCGAGCGCCTCTACGGGGGCATAGAGGATCGCGCCCGCGACGGCGAGTCCGGCGAACATGACCGCCGATATCGTGCGGCGCAGGGCCGCCTCGAGTCGGGACAGCCGCGTCTCGACCTGCGGCGACGAGACGGCGAGGGATCCGCGCTCGGCCTTCTCGAGCACGGCGTCGACGCGCTTCGGCAGGCGCCACGCGATCTTCGCGTTCTCGAGTGCCTCCCGACCGAGATCGCGCATGAAGCCGCTGCCCTCGTCGCGCAGGAGCTTCTCGGCGTAGGGCTCGACGGAGTCCCAGACGTTGAACGTCGGATCGAGGCTCATGGCGACGCCCGAGGTCAGCGATGCGGCGCGGATCACGAGCAGGAAGTTCTCGGGCAGCTGCACCGGGAGGGTGCGCACCACGTCGCCGAACTCGTCGGCGAACTCCCGGTACTCCCGCGGGTCCACGTCGCGCAGCTCGGCGAACCCCTTGCCGCCGAAACGGTCGAACAGCGCGGTGAGCGCGCGCTCGAGCTCGTTCGTATCGGCCGACGGCAGCAGCACGCCGATCTCGCGGGCGGCGGTGACGAGGCCCGCGCCGTCGCGGGATCCCATCGCGATCACGAGGCGCCGGAGGCCCCGCCGCATCGACCGCGGCACCTCCCCCATCATCCCGAAGTCGATGAACGTGAGGCACCACGACCCGTCGGATCGCGGCGTCACGAAGATGTTGCCGGGGTGGGGATCCGCATGGAAGAACCCGCTGTCGAACACCTGATCGAACATGACGGCGGCGAACACCGGAGCGACGCTCACCGGATCGATGCCGGCCGCGCGGATCCCGTCGGCATCGCTGATCTTGATCGCCGAAACGTCTTCGAGGGTGAGCACGCGGTGCGTGGACCGTTCCCACGCGACGCGCGGTACCGCAACGCGGTCGTCACCGTCGAAGGCCTCGGCGAAGCGCTCGCACGATACGGCCTCGTGCAGATAGTCGATCTCATCGCGGCAGACGCCCGCGAACTCCTCGACGAGAGCGGGGGCGTCGACGCGCCGCGAGATGAGGCGCACGCGGCTCAGCCAGCGGGCGACGCGGCGCAGCGCCGCCAGGTCGGTCGCGACGACATCGTCGATGCCGGGCCGCTGCACCTTGACGACGACATCGGAGAAGCCGGCGTCGGCCGCCAGCTCGGGCGCGAGGCGCGCGCGGTGGGCCTGCCCGAGCGATGCCGCGGCCACCGGATCCGCGGCGAAGCTGGCAAAGGCCCGTTCGAGCGAGACGCCGAGCTCGGCTTCGGCGACCGCACGCACGGCGTCGAACGGCTCGGGCGGAACCGCGTCCTGCAGCCCGGCGAGCTCGCTCGTGAGTTCGGGCGGCAGAACGTCGAGCCGCGACGACATGAACTGCCCGACCTTGATCATCAGGCCGCGCAGCTCGAGCGCCATGCTTCGGAAGCCGCGGGCGAATCGGGTCAGCCGACGAGCACGGCCGCGCGCCGCGAGGCGGGCGAGGCCGAGGCGCGGCAGAGCCAGTTCGAACCACCATTGGATCGCGAGCTGACGGGCCGCGAAGCGCAGGATCCGTCGGTAGCGGGCGCGATCGGCGCGTGCCATACGGGTCAGCCCTGGGCGAGGATCGCGTAGATCCGGCGGCGCGCGTCGACGAGCACGTC